>JGI24509J20081_1000212_pt1 | contig 45694 bp, 41 predicted proteins | sample LinPmetageLP29_FD_20081 | JGI IMG/M metagenome (IMG submission 20081) | reverse complement strand
CCTACGAAGGGGATCTCTCGGTTCGAGAGGCTCGTAAACTACGTACGGAGCCTACTAAAGCCCAAAATAATAGGTCTAGTAAGTAGGGTTCGGAGGGTTTATAGCCGCGTATACGGGGCTAGAGGGGATATAGAATATATAGGCGCCTAGGGCATAGAAGGGAGACGTATCTAGATAGAGAAGCTAGTTTAGTTTGATTAATTTTATGGTGTTTTGGTTAGGATAAATGTATTTGAATTTAGTAGATAGGGGTGGGTGCGTCACTCGCTTACATGCGTCACTCGCTTACCGAATACGTTATAGTACTCTCGAAGCTTAGTTATAGATAATTTAAGAGCTATACGTATCTATTTCTTCTACCTAGCCTAAAAGTAAAGGAAAAGTAAGTAAGACTAAAATAATATAGTTTTTCCTTACTTTTCCCTTACTTTTACCTCTTATTTCTATTACTCTAACTACTATTATACTAGTTAAAGTAATAGAAACAAGAGGTAAAAGTAAGGTAAAAGTAAAGAAAAACCGTAAGAGTAGAGAAGACTAACCTTTTTCCGGCTTAATTGCCGAATTAAACGTTTAAGGTATTTGAAAAGCAAATTGTATATATCGAAGATACTATAGATAGTAATATATTTAGTTTTAGTTTGAACTAAGGTAAAATTAAAGAATAGCTTAGTTAGATAGAGAAGGTAATCAATCTAACGCTATTTATCTGAATTAATTATAAACCGAGTAACCCTATAGGTCTTATAGTACTAATTAATATTAGATTGAAGCCGTTTAGCCCTTTGAAGTATTAGATAGGTAGAATTCTACCTTATACGAATATCCTATACTAGGACTAATATAGGCTAATTCGTCTAGAGTTTTAGGAAGTTCTCCCTTCTCTATAGGTTTATATTGATAAAGATAGCAAGATTACGAACCTTATTAAGGGTATTCGTAATATTAAGCTTTCTAGATCTCTACTTAGCGGCCTAATTAAGCTCTTCTATCTAAACTATTTCTATAGTATTATTCTAAGGGTTTCCTCCTATCTTACTAAGTAGCTACTTTATACTAAGCTAAAGTATATAGGCGAGGCAAGGAATTCGGATAAATAGTATATTTAGATAACTAGCCTAGATACTAGTAATTATAGTTTAGTTATTTAACGTATTATCCGTAGTAATAGCTATAATACGGTCTATAATTTAATACTTTCAAAGGGTATTAGTAAGGACTAAACCAAGATTTAGACTAGTATATATGCCTTCTAGAGGGTTAAATCCTAGTAGTACTTCCCGATAGTCCTAATTCTAGTTAAGAAAATAACTAGTAATAGCTATAAATACTTGCTAAAAGGGTAACGTCTAGCAATCTAGACTAATAGAGAGCTTAGCATAAGATAGGAGCATCCGAAGGATATTTTTCTATTGGTCTTCAACTATAGTTTGTAGTCGTCGTTATATTATACGACTACTAGGAAAGTTTAGGACGAAAGGTATTAATTGGCTAAGTAGGCGTAGAAGCTTTCGGAATTACTCGCTCTTAATTATAGAGAAGGATAGATTTAGGCTAGTCAATATGTCTAAAAGCTACTACTACGACTACTTATCTAATAAAGGTTGGGATAAATAACTAGGTTGGAATAGCTAGTAAGAGAATACTAGGTTAGATATCATATATTTTCCTCTTACTTTGCTCTTACTTTTTTCTCTCTAGTAAATATACCTTCTTCTATATTGACTGCTAAATATCTAGTTGTTTTCCTTTGGATTTTTGATAGCTTCTATTGGTCTTATACCTACGTAAAGTATTTATCCTATATATTGATAGATAACCAAATATAACACTATATTGTTTGTATATAACCTTAGGCTATCTAGTCTAGATATTTACAATCTAATTAAATAATAACTATATATCTAACTTATAGCCCTTTCTATCCCAATAAATATACTTTGCTTTAGATAATATCCTATACTAGGTTATAAGCCACTATTCAATAAAATTAGCCTTAGTTATTTCTGTCTAAAGTGCCTACTATTACGTCCGACCTCTAGTACGTTGAATAGAGGATAGTAGTAGTAGTAGTAGTATAAGCTTAGTTGGTTAGCTTTCGGTTTGTTAGGTTTTAGTTGGTTCGGATAGTTCAAAGAAGGGATCGGATAGAAGGGTAGGATCAATACTATTACTATAGATAGATTGGCTTATATAGTCTAAAAGGTATACTATACTAGTTAAAAGTAAAGAGAAACTAAGAGAAAAGTAAGAGAAAAAGCTTAGATAAATAGTAGAGAAACTAAGATATAATAAAAAAGCTTAGATAAAAGGTAAGGTATCTAGACTACTAAGTAGGTCTAATTTACCTATCCTACTAGTTAAAAACTCTATATGCCTATAGGCCTATCTATAGGCCTATAGAATTCGCTAAGAGCTATACCTCCCAAAAATCTCTTAACTTTTCCTCTTAACTCTAACCTTTTTATCTTAACTATATACTATATACTAGTAATTAGGTATTTACAAGATAAATATAGATAAAAGACGCTATAGAAATTATATTAAATAATAAAATAAGCCTAAATAACTATAAATGATATATATTAAAATTAAAGGAAATAATATGGTAGTAGAGTCGCATATAATAAATATATATCTTCAAACTAAACCAATAATGTCTGCTACTACTTTTTAACCTTTACTTTTACTAGCCTAAAATATTAATACGACCGTAGAAACCGATACTTTAATATATATAAACAAATTTATTTCTTATAATTACCTAGTAGGTAACTAAAAAAAATAATATTACCTTATTCGGACCAAATAGGCGTAAATAACAGAATCTTTAGCTTAACCACTAATTCCTACGACTACTTTTTAACCTTTACCTCTACTAGCCTAAGATATTAATATAACTAATAAAATAAACCCTTAAATATATATAAATGAATTTGTTTCCTATAATTACATAGTAGTAGGCTAGAGAGTAGTGGTATTACCTAATGTAGACCAAAACACTCGTAAATAACAGACAGTTTTGCATAAAAATGAGGCCAAATCAGGCCGAAATCAGGCATTGATTTCGGCCCATGGGCGGCCCATGTCAATGTCTAGATACGATAGTATCTTAGACGTAGTAGATCTTAGATAGCTTATTACTAGCTAGGTTAAACTACTTATCCGCGAAACGTATATAGCTAAGGCACTAGAAATACCGATACTCTAACGGATCGGTAACAAAAGTGCGGATCTTCGAGGATATAGCGCTAGCGATAGTAGGTAGATCCCCCTTAGGGGTAGACGATTCCTTTGCTTTAGTTAGCCAGAACTATCTAGAATAGCTAGAGGATAGGTTAAGACTTATAGAACTTATAGTAATATTAATAATATAGAAGGATAAAGAAAAGGAAAAATTAAAGGGTATTAGTAAGGTTAAAGAACGCGTTCTTTATAAAAATTTTTCCTTCGAGTATATAATTTATTAATTTTCTTTGTTTATTACGATATTATATAATTTTACAACGCCTAGGGTTAGGCGTTCGGGGGAAAAGCATAATTATTATAGAATCGGTAGTTTTAAGGCTATTTAGAACTTTTAGAGATTATACGTAATCGGACCGCTGACGATTCTCTACCGGAGCCCTACCGAATCGCTCTATACTCGTTTACCCCTTACCGTATATTAGTTATGTTAGCTCTCCATGATAAAAGGGGGTATCCTATCTCTTCTAATATCTTCTTCTTCAAGAATTAGTCTCTATTCTTATCCTATTATTATTTATCTTATCCCTATCGTCCCTTCGTTAGGCGTCTCTTCTTACCTAACCGATAGGTCGACTATCCTGCCAAAGTAGTCTCCCATAACATACCCCCAGGGTAGGGTAGTAGGTTCTGCCCTAGGTCCTGCCCTAAGGGCAGGGTAGGGCACTACCCATAGGGCATGTCCTTAGGACCTTTTACACTCTAGCTGCTAGTATCCGGCTCTTAGGATAATATAATACGCCTCTAGGATACGGCGATAGGCGCGCTCTAAAAGACGTTTTAAGGCTATTTACATTATGTCTGTTCGGTTGCTTTCTCGCCCGACGGCCGGCTACTAGCGTCTAGCTCTTATGATAACATAGTACGTATCTAGGATATAGCGACGCGGGCGTTCTAGAAGACTATCGAGGCTAGGTTTTGGTAGGTCTAGTCAGTAACCTTCTTACCCGATGGCCGGCTTCTTGCCTCCCTAGTAGAATACGGCTCTAGGACTTAGGAATAGGCGCGCTATAGCATACCCTAAAGGGTTATTTATATTCGATTGTATTAGTGGCTTTCTCGCCTAATAATAGGTTGCTAGCTTCTGGCTCCTATGATTCGATAGTAAGGCTCTAGGACCCTATAATAGGTAAGCTCTAGCAGACGCTCGAGGGCTATTTATCTTTAGTTACGTCGATAGCCTTATCTTTAGTTACGTCGATAGCCTTTTTACACGACGGTTAGTTGCTAGCATCTAGCTCCTATGATCAGACAGTACGTTGGGATCCGGCAATAGGTATACTCTAGCGGCACCTTAAGGGTCATTTATACTCGGTTTAGTCGATAGCTTTCACGCCTAATAGCCGTTTCTTAGTGTCTTGATCTGATGATAGGATAGTACGATGCTAGGATATATCGATAGGTGCGCTACAACATATCCTCTGTTATGGGAGACTACTTTGGCAGGATAGTCGACCTGTCGGTCAGGTGAGAAGAGATGCCTAACGAAGGGACGATAGGGATAAGATAAATAATGGGATAATAACAGAGACTGATTCTTGAAGAAGAGGATATCAGAAAAGACAGGATGTCCCCTTTTATCATGGAGAGCTGACATAACCAATGTGCGGTGAGGGGTAAGCAAGTATAAAGCGATTCGGCAGGGCTCCGGTAGAGAATCGTGAGCGGTCCGATCACGCACAATCTCCAAAAGTTCTGAATAGCCTCAAAACAGCCGATTCTGTAACATCCTCGAAGGCTATGTAGGTTCTATTAAATCGGTAGTCTTCTCGCCTAATAGCTGGCGATTAGCATCTAGATCCGATGATCACATAGTACGGATTTAGGAACCAGCAATAGCGCACCAGCATATGTTTACGGGCTATTCTCATTCAATTGTGTCAGTAGCCTTCTCGCCCGACGGCCAGCTGCTAGCATCTGGCTCATATTCGACAGTAGGGCTCTAGAGCACAGCAACAGGCTCGCTTCAGCAGACTCTCAGAGGCAATTTAGACTGGGTGTGGTTAGTTGCCATTTCGCTCGACAATCGAATACTAGTATCTAGTTCTCAAGATAAGACTGTGCGACTCTGGGACATAGCAACCAGCACACTTCAGCAGACTATCGAAAGCCACCCAGGTTCAGTTCGGTCAGTAGCCCTTTCGCCCGATGGACGGCTTCTTGCCTCCGGCTTCTTGCCTCCGGCTGTGAGGACAATCTAGTGCGGCTCTAGAACTCGGCAACGGGCGCGCTGCAGCATACCCTAAATGGTCATTCAAATTCGGTTACATCGGTGGCTTTCTCGCCTGACGGCCGGCTGCTGGCGTCTGGCTCTTGGGATCGCACAGTGCGCCTCTGGGACATGGCAACAGCCTCACTCCAACAGACATGGGATTTTCAGGTTATAGTCACTGTTTTCGAATTCTCCCATGATGGTTCATACTTGCACACCAGCTTAGGCGGCATTGACACTCAGTTAGGATGTGCCATTTCCACATATAATTCGCCTCATGCAAACCTGGAAATCTCTGAAGATCATCGATGGATAAAATTGAATGGCGAAGAGGTTTTATGGCTACCTCCCGAGTCTCGACCTAGTTGCTTCAAGATCAAAGGGAGTAAGCTTGCCATAGGACAACAATCAGGGCAGGTTTCGTTCATCGACTTTTGTACATAACAGGCGTCAAAAGATTTATATTTCCCTCTGTTTCCATTTTCCAGATTTCTTATATCGAAAGGGAAACATCTTTTCACGAAAGAACGTAAAAAAGGGAAAATGTTCGGGACTCTATTCTGCACAGGAATATGCTACCAGGTTCTGGTACCTCGAATACTAATCGAGTAGCCGGTCCGTATGACCAGCTGGAGCGTTGTCACGTTCCAAGCTTGCATATCTGCGTGCGAGTGCTGTATAGAGTGAGATGGTGAAGAACGAAAGGACAACCGCAGGGATAAGGTGGGAATAGATGTTAACGTATTCGTTATGGAGATATATGAGGCTCGCGAATGATTTGCTAAAGGAGTTGGAGGAAGTTCGATAACCCGAAAGGATATATTGGTTGTCGCGTTGCCAAGAAGCTAGTTCGTCTTATTGTAATTGCATTTTCTAACACGGTTGTCTTGGTTTCGTAAGCTCCAAACTTTTGGCGAGTGAACCAACGCTGCCAACAAAAAGGACGACTAGCAAGTATGCTAATATAGGGACTTGCTGGGATATTTTGAGAGACAGGCACAATGGAAATCTCGACATGGCAAAACCTAGCTATTTATCTTAACCATTCACCCCTGACGTTATGGGAAAAGTGCTAAAATTTGTTTGTTGCCTAACGTGAACCGCAAGCGAGGGCCACACCTGCCCCAAAGACAGTTTGTTATAAAGTGCTGGAGAAATGACAGTGACGTCCCCATGATAATTTTTCGTGCTGTGACTGCTGTCTATATTTAGTCACATGATTGATGATCTCAAAGGGCGAAGTTGGTGTGTCAATTGTGTGTTTCGCGTGGATCCGTCACATGCTTCACTGGCAACCCAGAAACACGGGAATAACAAAGATAGAACAACAAAGTAACTAGTTAACTAGTTAGTTATGACATCAGCTTACGCTAAAATCCCCTGACTATCAGTTCATTGATATCCAGTTCCATGCTATTACCGTGATGAGTCCGGTCTGCACACGCACACTCTCTATCGACAAAGCAAGGTTAGGCCAAAGAGCGTTGCCTCAAGACAGTCTGGCTGTGGTATTGAAGCGCAATGGCGGGGACGCCAGACCCCACACATAACTTTTGGAAAACGTTCGACGTAGCTGCTATCTGAAGCTCTAGGCGCCCAAAAACTTGAATGACACGGGGTTTCTGCTCAACGGCTTGCAGCCAAGGCCAGTCTGATTTGCGTGGATGAAACTGGCGACTTGCTCATTATCTGGGTTGACCATAGAAGACAAGCTCCCCGCCTTCCGGTGCCCCGAGCCTGCGACCGCTGTCGCCTCGCGACAGGTTAACAAGCCCAAGTGTGGGCACAAAGAAAGGCCAACATCTGATAGGTCAGGCAGTCCAATCAGCGTGTTAGATACATTCAACCCTGAGCCGACTATCGGCGTACCAAACCAACTTCGAAAAGTGTGGCCGCCGGCGGGCGGCTAAGTTCGACCGCTCGAGGTGCCATGGGGCTTTCGAGTTTCAAAGAAGTGAAGACGCATATGTGCCTGATCAGATTTGTCATTCTTCCGAGTCATCTGGATATGATGGGCAAGACGCTGGGTGCCTTTTCCCTTGCTGTCTCAATCAAAAATCGCACCGTCTTTAAAAATATGGAGTGGATCTTGGTCATGCTACTATAGAGCACTCAAAGAGGAGAGGGAGCAACTTTGCAAGCCTCTGATGATGTGAACATTCCACCTCACATTGGTGCACCTTAGCCTTCTCCGAATTGCGGATGATTTTGGGACGCGTCGCCGCATGACACAACTGTCAAGGCTTGGATTCTGCTGAAGACAAGTCGAATTCAAGATTCAATAAATCGACACTGGTTTTTGCCGGTTTGAGAAATATAGGAGTTTTTATATTGAATGATATCGCTACTACATAGAAGAAGGTTGTGGAGAGCCATGAGAAAGAAGTGATTATGGACCAGGAGCCGATAGCTAGAGGAAATGGAAACACTGAAAGACCCGAACAGCGTGGACCGCCCTTCATGGCAGGCATCTCGGCATTCCGTGATATTTTTGATGACCAACACTGCTGCATTGACGTAACGATGACGTCAGGTACAAGGTTTGATTGGTGGCTCGAGAGGTCGGACTTTTGTCAATTTGCCACCCGAAGAACTGAACGTCATTTTGTGACTAGGTGAGCGCTGGTAGTACTGATCTGCACCTGGAGCGGTCTTTTGTTGAGAAAGATTTATCGGTTATAAGGAACTACTTCATATTGTAAAAATCCAAAGTCGTAGTTTGATTTCACTCGCGTCCACTTCGCATTCGCAGACCCGACCCCTAGTCAATTCCCTAGGTGGTTTCAAGTCATCATTGGCCTACGAGAAGAGCTTAGGGCTCTAAACGAAAGGTGTCCAGCTGCATCTACAGTGATGTGCTCATGCTCTCCTCATCCTGACCTATCCAATTGCACATTTTCCCGCAATACCAAAAGCATCAGCAGCAACGCAGGCCGGAAGCAGCTACATCTAGCGAAATCATGGATGGGAAGGATGAAGCAGGTAGAGGCAGACTCCAAAATGAGCTTGGACTTCCTGAAGGCTCAAAACAGTTGCAGCTGAACCAGGCTATATTTGACACATCTTCAGATGGTGAGCCGGAGCGAGACGAGACAGGAATTTGCCAAGAACAGGGACATGGAATGAGCATGTCACAAGCTCCACCTGGCGAACAAGACCCCAAACATAAACAGAAAGACGCGAGTTGCGGGCAGAAGGACCATAGGGAACGGGAAGTCACCGACCCTATTACACATCTGCCAGTCATGATACATGATTTTACAGCCCAGGATCTTCAGAATGCTCTTGCGAACATATCCCTGACTGGCAGCCAACAGCTACGATCAAGTGATATCGGAGGAAACCCGAAAAGCACGATCCAGCGAAATGGAACGACGGAGGGCGAAGAAGCGCATGCTGGGATGGAGCAATTATTTGCGCCAGGCCACGAGTATGCGAAAACTGAATTGATCAGGACATTCAGATTCGCTGTCAACGTCGGAATGGGAGTTGTTCTCTTGATCATGACACTGATCCTTTTTTTTGTTCATCTCTTCGACCTGAGCAAGGAGTTATCGAGTTCCAATGAAGTCAGCCGAAGACCACAGGCTGATGCCGTGTTGGCCACAATTACCTTGGAAGCAGTTGTATTTGTCTTCGGGGTCTGGTGGTTTCGCCATTGGGTAGAAAAAAAAGTTGATGGCTTCTGGGCGGACCAGGGGTGGAAAAGTGGGAGGCAGAGTGAAAAGGAGAAAGCAGACGCCCATACACCTGAGTCGACACAATGGCTGAATTCTCTCCTGGCGTCGATATGGCCGCTGGTGAATCCAGACCTTTTTGCCAGCTTGGCAGACACTCTCGAGGATTCCATGCAATCCAGTCTACCGAAACTGGTAAACATGATAAATGTTGAAGACCTAGGTCAAGGAAGCGAAGCACCTCGCATATTGGGGGTACGACGGATTCCATCTGACGCGAATGGCCGCTCGGTCTCAGGTAGTAAGACGTTCCATCGGGAAGGCGACTCCCATGGAAGCACTGAGTATGAAGAGAGCAACAGTCACCAGCAGAACGAGAAGCCCGGCGAGTACACCTCAGACGAGCCTCAAGAGGAACATGAACAGAACCTTATGAAAGTCGTGGAAGCCGAGGAAGGAGACTTTGTCAGTCTCGAGGTTGCCTTTGCATACAGAGCGAGGCCTGCTGGAAGAAACTTGAGTACGATGGCTAAAAATGCTCACCTCTTTCTGGCGATTTATTTACCGGCAGGTATACGCCTTCGTAAGTATTGCCCCTCTCTCATTCTGAGTCTTGTGGCACCTTGCTTGGCCGTAAGGGCGAAGGCTATTCAATGACATATTTGATAAAGTATAAACTGACGAACTCTTCTCTAGCCATCTGGGTTGAGATCCAAGGCATCGTGGGGATGCTCCGTCTTCGACTCCAACTCACACCCGATCCTCCCTTCCTCGCTCAAAGTACTTTTACTTTCATGGGTCAACCCAAGGTTAACCTATCCTGCGTGCCCGTATTCAAGCATGGGCTTAACATCATGAATCTCCCGATCATTTCCCGCTTCGTTCAGACATCGGTAGACGCCGCAATAGCCGACTATGTCGCTCCCAAGAGCTTGACGCTGGATCTCAAGCACATGATTATGGCCGAGGACTTTAAGAAAGACACAAGCGCTCACGGTGTGGTTGTCGTTCGGATCAAGCGGGCCGCGGGATTCACGGGAAGTGATACAGGCTTGTTCGGGATGAAGAAAGGGTCTGTTGATCCGTATGTCTCCATCAGTTGGACCAAGTTCGGAAAGTCTGTGTTCGCAACCAGGGTGATTGTGTCGGAAATGGAGCCGATCTGGGATGAGACTGGCTTTATTATCATCGGCCCCAAGGAATTGAATGCACAGGAAAGACTTAGTGAGACTTCTCTTACCCTTCCATTGTGTATTTCAGCACTAACATGTACTTTGACAGGGGTACAGCTATGGGACTCCCACCAGTCCGCAGCTGACGGTGATCTTGGCTTTATAGATATTGGGCTTAACGAGGTCATGCAAAGCCCCCGCACGAATGGAAAGATGTGGGATCGACGAGACAAGTTGCAAAAACTCAGTACCAAAGGCGATATGCCATGCATTCTGGATTGGAGTTTGGGTTATTTTTCGAAAATAACTTCACCAACTCAACTTGCACCAGAGACCGATGATCAAGTTGTTGAAAACGTCGATGATTTCAGGAACGAAAAGAAACTGCCAGAATCAAGGAAAGACGAATCCCAAGACATTGAACAACAGAAAGTGCAAGACCTCAAGGTAAAAACCATTGATCCGGGGTCAATTCTTCTTTTTACTCACTGATCCTCCGTAGGCCAGAAAAGATGAGATAATCATCTCATCTCCACCCTCCCCCGATTATCGCAGCGGCATATTTGCGATTCAGATTCATCAGATCCTTGGCCTGGGATTTAAGAAGGTGAAAAGGAACCAAGGGGACGGCGTTTGTGAAGACGATGACCAAGCAGAAGGTGATGACCTGCTCAGCACCTATTGCACCGTTATCTTGAATCACCAAAAGATTTTCAAGACACGGACAAAACCTAAAAGTGCAAAACCATCTGTGAGTCTTTTTTCTTTGCGGACCTATTCCGGTTGTCCCGTTTGCAGGATCTTTGCGACTATTGCATAGGGTAAAACCATCAGTATACTACTGATATTTGCCGTTTTGTCACATGAGCTTTACATCCTTGGGACAACGTTGTTATTATCTATTCACAGTATGATGTTGAAACTGACGCAAGAACAGTTCAACGTCGGAGCAGAACGATTCGTCCGTGACTGGCGGACAACAGAGGTGATACTTTCAGTGCGTGATCTTCGCATGCATGAACACGACCCTTTGGTCGGAATTGTTGTCTTGCCACTCGCAGAAATCTTCAAACAAAGATCTCAAATCAATGATTATTTCTCATTATCCGGCGGTATTGGTAAGTCTACCTTCATCCGACGTACATCCCTTCGACTAATTTACGGCTGTAGGGCGTGGTCGCGTTCGTATCTCGATGGTGTTCCGGTCGGTACAATTACAAGCACCCAGAGAACTCCTAGGTTGGGAATACGGCACTCTTCAGATAAGGTCCGATATCAACTCAAATGACTTGCCCAACATTTATAAGGGACTTGAATTGAAACTGCACACTTCATTGCAGAACGATCGAATGAGGGCACGGCTTGATGGCTGGAGTGGCCATCAAGGCCTGCCAGTTGAACTGGCAGTACAACGGCGTTACTGCTCCAGTCTTGTTGTTGAGTTTCTGGAAAACAATCATATCCACCATCATATCCACCATCATATCCCAGCATTCGCTATTCTGTGGCTAAAAGACCTACCCGATGAAGAGGAGAAGACGATGACCTTGCCAGTGTGGAAAGGTGATCTCAAGCGAGCAGAAGCTAACTGTGATCTGGAACATGGCGAGAAACTCGGTCACATAAGAGTGCATCTCAAATTCCGGCCCGGTATCGACGACCATCACAAGAAGCTCGCTTCTAAAGACAAGAATCTAGAGGACGTGTTGGAAGTCCTTGGTGTCGCGAATGATAACAAAATCAAGGTTTCTCTAGAGGAAGCTGCCTTCAACAACCATAATAACATCTCAAACTATGAGCATGGTCCATAAACTTGTCTGGCCTCAGATCGCTAGCCAGCAGCATGGAGGCAGGCTACATCGAACTACTCGTAAAGCTATGCAGTGGAAGGTCGGTCTATTCTCTGATATTGATGACGTTTAGAGCTAATTCTCATCAGAATGCCCACACAGAGCAAGTGGGCAAGACAAAGTCGAGGACACTGGATGCCGTATTACAAGTCATTCCAATATCACGAGCAGGATCATGATCGAGATAGACGCTTAAAGAGAAATATCACGAGCCATTTATTCCTTTCGCTATGGTTGTTACATTTTTAATCAATATTCTTTGAGAGACCAAACATGAAATCATCCTTTACAGAGATTAGACTTCAATAGTAGCTAAGACCCTTAATATATCTACCACGCTACTAATTGAATTACAATGTGGCTACAGGTACGGTAGAAGATATTAACGCGTTACTAACCATTCGAGCGCAAGATACGGCATTCGTTAATGAACCAATCGATAAAATGACGCAGGAACAAGCATACATACATCGGTATCTACTCATTCTCCATTTCGAACCAAAACGTCTTCTCCGAATTGCGGATGATTTTGGGACGCGTCGCCGCGTGACACAACTGTCAAGGCTTGGATTCTGCTGAAGACAAGTCGAATTCAAGATTCAATAGATCGACACTCTGCTTTTTGCCGGTTTGAGAAAATAGGACTTTTTGTATTAAATGATATCGCTACTACATCGTTGTGGGTGGGTGTGGAGAACCATGAGAAAGAAGTGATTATGGACCAGGAGCCGATAAATCGGGGTCTCCTAGAGGAAAACGAAACTCTGGATAGACCCGAATACCGTGAAACGCCCTTCATGGCAGGCATCTCGGCATTCCGCCCATCAATAACCGGCTTAGCTTTAGAACTTTCGGACTTTGCATGACAGACTAGACCCCTCTATCGGCCCTGCCGTCAACACTACCACCATGTTAACTTTTCAAACAAAGGAACAAATTGGGCTAACCATGAATAAAACATACATGCACTATTGTCTCATCCTGTATTGAACAACAACAGGACAGCATTATAAGCTGGAATACCTCATCGTCTAATACATATACGTACACAAAAAGAGAAACGCTCGATTACCATCCCCTGACGTGATATTCCCATGGCCCGTGATCTGTGGTATAGCTGGTCCATGAACCAATATTTGAAATATATTTATACTTTGCTTGGCTCTCGGCGTTCGATTCTGGGCTATCGCCTGATTCGATTGGGGCCATTTCCTTATGAGTTCCCTTGGGCCCTGGGTATTCTTGGAGATATTTCAAGTCGTGTGATGTATGTCGTTGCTTCCAGCAAGCGTTATTGGTCGGGGTTATTTGGTGACTCTCCCAGAGAAGGTGTCGACGATCTGAACCAGTCAGTTCGTCAGCAAGCATTTTACGACGGATGGCGCGCGGGGAGTCTGCGACCCGCGATGGTAGGGACGGCTTCACGATGATGGCCTTCGGTCGGAGTACGTTGGGACTCGTCCACGGTCGAGTTTTCTTGGTCATTTTCTGGAGGGGAGGCGGAAATGGACGGGCACTTTGGTGATATTAGACAGGGCCCTTGCAGCACGGGACTGGACCGAAAAGCATTTCCTTGCATCCTTCATGGATGGTTCATCATCATGGTGAGCATCGACTGCCGCGACACCAGATTGAGCTGGGAATCCACCCGCTGGAAAAGTTGTCCTTGTTTGTTACCACTGGACCTGTCGCTTTCAGAGTCCGAGTCCTCCCATTCGAAATCTTCGTTGTCCTCATCGTCCTTTTCGGTAATGTCCTTGTCCGAGCTGCATGCGCTCTTGGGATGTTGAATTGTGCTCAGTGGAACTTGATCCCTGAATGAGGCTATTTTTCCCCTATGGCTTGGGTGCCTGGTCTCTGATTTTGCCATCCCACTCTCTGTCGTGTTATCCTGAGGTGATTGCGCAGCTGTATATTCTTCGAAGGAACTCTCATCACCATCCCAGAAAGATCCGCCCAATGTAAATACTCCCGACCTTTTCTTGGGCGGCGAGTGCTTGGACCGAGTAGTTACCTGGGTGCGATTGGGGTTCTCTTGCGACCGGAACGAAGACGAGATGTGTGATGAGGAGAATCCACGAACGATGCTAGGCGACTTCTTTAATTCAGATCTGCACGGATCGATGTGGGAGGACAAGCGGCGGGTGCTGGACAGGGTAAGTGGTGCAGAAGCATTATCGCCTTCGCGGGCAAGAGTCGGCGATGACACATTAACTTCGTGGAGTTGCTGGTCCGGTCTGAGGGATTGGGGAACCTCTCTAGCGAGAGAAACAGATTGGGAGCCGAAAGTCGGGGAGTCATGCAGTGTTTGAATCTTGTCAAAGCATTCGTGGCCTACCGGATCGGTTGGACAAGTGATAATCATCATCTAGCAAGCGAGCAGACGAAGAGAATGCCCGGATCGAACAGGAGCAAAATAATCTTTTGGAAATATTGCCCCGAAAACGTTGAAGGACAGATGGACGTGGCCCATATTAATTAATAAATCTCAAAGCAGGTAACTAATTTCCTTTGTCTTTTACATCACTGCGGGGCAATCTAAGTCTTCGGTCTAGAATCTAGCCAAGAAACGTCGATTCTGACTCAGGAATAGGCTAGGGTCCGTGTCGGGCTAGGCTAGTTTAATAAATAATATCACTTGGGAGTCATGCAGTTTAGCGGATACCCGCCACTCCACCTGTTTGTTTAGTAAATCAGGGTCTCAACGGGACAGAAGAGATCTAGTGTTACGATACTAGCACCTCACTTCAGAACGACCCTTCAATAGCGGTCATCCCAAAACAAGCATCATCATCAATCAAGCCACTCATTGTGACTCTCTTACCATTACTAGCCTGTACTCCTTCCATACATTCCACATGATCCCTTTTCAGACAGTCTTCGTCATGTATCCTGGACGGGTCACATCCACACCCTTACGCCGATGAAATTCGAATTCTATTCGGCAATCTTGTGCTATATCTGGTTCTAGACTAGACTAGCTAACTCGGAATTATCATATAAGCCGTTAGCTTGCAATGATACCAATATGCGATATATGACTTCTCCAACATACCGTTTGGTTGATGGAATATTATGGCATGATAAAGATCGCGTCACCTATTGGCTAGATAACGGCATTCTTTCAGGGTTTCGGGCCTTATGAAGATCATGTGATGAAATGCTCGGTCCGACCCTTTATCCGGTTGGCCAATGATGTGGTCAGAAATATGATGTATAAAAAGTGCAGATATGAATGCACCATGAAAAAATGATCAGATTGATGATTTTTCTATCTAGTTTTCGGGGGCTTATTTATACGCATAAATGCAGAGAATCAGAAAGCAGAAAATAGGGGCCTTACGCCTTATCGACGATGATAAGACGCGGGGTTCAGCCAATGGCATGATATAGCCACATAGGGCAGAAATGAAGTAAATGCAGGTCGAAACGAAAGAGAATAAAAGATGCGGAAACAGATAACATCCATGTTGAACTGGATATGCCTACCGAATGCGGTTAGGCGATGGCGACTACTTGATTGGGTTAGGCCGGGATGACTGACGAATGATTGTACCGAATATTCTGATACATTCTAATCTTAGGACTTATATTACGTCATATATATGCAATCACATGTCAGCACGTGCTATTTCCTAGATTCAACAGAATAGGCCCGTAAGACACATAGAGCTTTGTTGGGAGGGAGATAGAGGGGGTGGGGGCGCTGGGACTATATCAGATGCAACCGTCCAACCTACTTATATTCATATCATAGGTACCTCAGTTAGATTGTTAAAAATCACTATGATCGGAACATCCACTGTTGAGTATTTCTTTATACGGATTTGCATCCTATTTCTTCACAACATTGCACCAGTCAGTATTTTATACAGTATTCATTTACTTACCGTTCAATGTTTTCACCCGCCAATTTATCTCGAACGCATACCCTACCCTATCCATATCTGGCTCACTGCAGAGGCCGTCTTCTTTGCCACTGTCTTTATACCACTCAAATATGCTCTCCACAATTCTCCTATCTGCCACAGACCTCTACCCGCGGAGTGCAGAGAGAGATTGTTTAGGGTTTGCAACGCGAATGTGCCAAGTGTGGAGAAATATTTGAGCCGGTGGCTTATGGTCTCAGAGGGGGAATGCATTAAGCGCGATAATGTGAAAGACTTCATCAGATGGGCATTTTTCAGACCTGGATATACATGGGAGCAAGACCAGGGGAACGAGGGAGAAGTCGAGACCTATACAGCGGAGATTGAGAAGTTGATTGGACGAAAATTGTCACCGGGAAGGACGGATATAAAAGGCCTTGGACAGCTTCTCAATGAAGCAGGCGGTTCACATCGGAGCCTGCTGTGGTACACTGTTAGTTATGTCTCTCTCTCTTCCTTGCCATGGAACCTTATCAGACTGACGTTCTAATTCATCTAGTGTATCTTCGTGGTGGACACAACAATGTATTGCAAGATGTTATACTACGGATTCCACTTCCATCGCACCACGCTTTCACGATTCTTTACCGTCTTCCCATTTCGCCCTCTCACGATACTTGCGGCCTCTCGATCACCGGCGCGACATCTTACATACTGGCATCGACGGCATACATCCAAGAAACAACTCCCGGTACTATTCATCCATGGTATCGGAGTTGGCCTTTACCCTTACACGAGCTTTCTTCGAGATCTCAACAGGGAGCTAAAGAAGGCAGGGACTACAGATGGTGAGGTTGGCATCATCGCCCTCGAGATCATGCCGGTAAGCTCTCGGATAACTCATCCAGCTCTGGAAAAAGATGTGATGATCATGGAGATCATGGAGATCATACGGTATCACGGATGGAGCAAATTCGTGCTTGTGTCTCACTCTTATGGCTCCATAATCGCTGCACACCTTCTCAAGTCCGATAAGTTTACTCGGCTCATCGGACCTACTGTCTTTGTTGATCCTGTCTCATTCCTCCTCCATCTGCCTGACGTGGCATACAACTTTATAGCCCGCCCGCCAGCGCGGGCCAATGAATACCAGCTTTGGTATTTCGGAAGTAAAGACATAGGAGTTGCACATACGTTAGCAAGGAGATTTTCCTGGATTGACAACATCATTTGGAAGGAGGATCTCGGTGTAAAGGGTGAAAAGAACCGAGAGGAGGGTAGGAATGTTACAGTTGTTTTGAGTGGTAAGGATTTGATTGTTGATGCCGAATCAGTGGGACAGTACTTGATAGGTGCATCGCCAGAAGTCTGGAAATCGGGGAAAGAAGCAACGCGAGCATGGAAACACAGGCCCTGGGTTGGGCATGGGCTTGAAGTGCTGTGGTATGAACAGTTGGATCATGCTCAGGTCTTTGATTTTGAGAATACTAGGCTGCCAGTCATTAAGGTGATCTCTTCGTATTCAGGCACAGGCTGAAATGTCTATCTTTTCTATATAGCGTTACTTTGCTATTTGTCCCGTCAAAAGAGCACCGTGGTTAACAAAGGCTGGTCCGTTATTATCGGCCGTTTCAAATAACGCTTTAGTTCACGCTCACCTTAAAGAATCCAGTATAGATCTATAGAGTTGCCAGCAGCCTCTGGTGCGACTGCGATGGGAAAAATAAAAGATAAAAGGTCTCTCGCTGAGCTCGAGGTTCTAGGGAGGTGGCGAGTGATGCGTAAGGTCAAATGCGGTGGCGCGAGCGATATTTGGTGATCGGTGCAGCGACTCCCCCGCGCTTGACCGTGGCTTGGCCGTGGGCCGCTTTGGGGAATGGGGAGAGCTGGATTTGCATGGCCATTCTTTGATTACTGCGCACACGATGGATATAGGTCTCCCAGTTGCAAACCGTCATGCATTCGACTTGGAAAAACTAGTTCAGGGCTTTAAAAGCTCGCTTATTTTGGACGAAATACAGAACCGATTCCATATCATTCGTTCTCAATTTCAGGCTCATCGGTCTGAGCAATAACATGTGTGAGCAAAAGGCGGAAGAGGTGAATCCTGCTGCAAATGCCGCGGCATTGCGTTGTTCCCTGGGTTATGACAATATCCGGGTATCCATTGGAGACGGAACACGATCCAGAACCACCACTGACAACTTTTAGTTTTGAATGGTAATGTAAATCAGACGAGAACAAAAGTATAAAAAACTCCAAATTCAGTCGGAGAGCAAGGATTCCGCGCTCCCGTCTGAAAAAGTCAATGGTGACTCCCACCAAAATGAACTAGACGGACCCTAAGCGGCTGTAAAACGTCGTCCGTGTCAATTCTCGCCTTGCCTGGCACAACAAACAAGGTCGATTCATCACTTCATTGAGAATCTTCAGGTGTTGCAAAATCAACAGCAAACGTTCGTTGTTCCTTTTACGAAGACTCTGTTCCAACAAGCCAGTAAATTAGATAGGTGAAAGCGCCTATATATTCTGAGGCTTCTAGGACTTTGATAGGGAGATGCCCCGCAATTAAAAGTTGCCGGTCAAACAGTTCTGAGTACTGGTTCTTTAATAGGGATTGAGTTTTGCGGAGAGTTTGTAATTGTTGCGACAGTTAAAAAGGTCTTTTGAGTCTCTAAATTGAACGCTGTGGCGATTTTTATTGCAAAAGAGAAACACAAAATTGCGGCTATTCTTTCCTACAAGAAAGCAAGAATTGATCGATCGGATGTGTATTCCTGAGGGGATAACGGAAAGTCCCTTGGCAGTTCGTCGGGAGTGGCTAAGCGCAAAATTCCCCTGGCGCGCTGTATAAGAAGTTACATCAAGACGAAATGTTTTTGGTCATTGGGAGACTCGCCTTCTAACCATCCCAATCTGAAAAGCCTTGATCCTTTCGATGGATACGACCGGTTCTCACTCTCCTTCAGCACGGCCCACCAAGAGAAGACGCCAGTCGTCGAAGACGAATGAGGAGTCAGGAGGGCCAGATGGCACCAATCAAGGGATATGCTCCTACCACCCCAAAGCAGCGTGCGGCGAAAAGGTGAGTGATTCTTGAAAACAACGTTCGGTCGGCTCTGATGAAGTTCTTAGATAGTTGTGACGGCAACAACCTGCTACCTTGCGAGTAAGCTGAAGCTCATGCTGCGCAAGAACCCTCTTCTTCCGTCAACAGCAATAGAACTTCTTGATCTCTACTTGTGTCTGGGAGTGCTATGTCATCAAGTCGGCTTCCCAAGATACGGTTAGAAGAGGAGCGCCGGCTTCTGCAGAGCTCAAATGATTGGCTGGCACGCGAGAACAACCGCCTTCATTAAGCCTGCACTAATCAAGCCCTGCTGCTGTGGGATCGACGCCAGGCCTTTGATTCGGTCCAACTGGGGTTTTCGAAATCCTGTAGAGCAGTGATAGACGCTCATATCAGACAAGTGAGTTGCCGTGATGTTGCCTCACTGGGGAGCTTGTGCGAGCTTAGCTATCTTCGTAATAGGGTCAATCCGACCTATATAGCACTATCTATGGCCACATATGCCGAAGCATGGCTAGTAGATAATAGGGGAATGTTTTCACAAATCCTACGGTACCGTACCAATCACTCTATAATAGTATGTTCTAGTTGGTAGTACTAGTTGATAGGACAACATAGCAATACGTTATACGTATAGCAAAGTCTATACTACCTACTCGCTACCTACATAGACTACTTTCGTACCTTCCGCTTATGATTACAAGACCTATCTATATATACCGTTGCAACCAAAACTGTTCTCATCGAATAGTTTGGTTAGACCTTTTAGCCTATGTAGTTAACGTCTAAGCAACGGCAGTCGGATCACACGCTTCTTCGTAGGATCCTCCTTAGTAGGAGTCTCGGGTTTATCATCTAACGAAGACTTATTATTAGTGTTATTATTAGACCCTTTATAATTATCGGCCTCTGCCTTAGCCTCGGTAGCCGACTTAGAATCGGAGCTAGACATAGATAATGCATTAGAGTCAGATTTATCCTTAAATTTATTATTAGACTTATGCTTAGATTTATCGTTAGATTTATCTAACCTAGTCCGTCTACGGGCCCCCGGATCTAAGCGGGCCAAAGAGCGAGAAGGCGAGCGGGATCGTAATCTTTTAGTAGGGCGAGTAGGTAAAGGAGACTTACTAGTACCCTAGGTTCCTAAGGGCGAAACTACTCAGAGGGCAATAGGCGTCTTATCAATATCATTGGGCTCGCCTATAGGCAAAGGGGCGCGGCTAGCGCTAGCGACCTTACGCTTACGCTTCTAAGGCCTAGAAGTACCGGTAGCAATAGTACCTATACGTAGGGTAGCGGCGGATATACTTCTAGTAGATTTAAGATCGGTTATAATTACTATCGGATAGAGCTACCTACGATAGGAGTAGTAGCCAACGAATTTGCCAACAATATAGAATAGCCGGTCTAGGTTTAGAGCCTACTTCTAGTTTTTGAACTTACTAGCGGTAGGCAAGAAGTAGACAACAATAAAAGCGACCTAATCGGGAAGAGTATCCGCCGTATTCGGGTCTATTATAAGGGATCAAACTAGATCTATGCTATCTACAGTTATCGCTTAAATATAAGAAGGATTCGTTAAAGAACAGAAATAGGATCGTAGGATTTAGGGGTCTTTATCCTAAGTATAGGGTACGTAACTTAGCGCGAATAATATCGCCCGGCCTTAGGCAACAAGGAATCTCGTGACTATACGAGAGTCCCATAACACCGCTCTTATGCTCGTTAGGATAAAATTCGAGTTCTATTCGGCAACGTTGTGCTAAATCTAGGTTCTAGGCTAGACTAACTAGCTTAGAATTACTATACGATCTATCGGCTTGCCATAATACCAATATACGATACGTGGCTTAAATCTCAAACATACCGTTTGGTTGATAGAATAGTATAGCACGATAAAGATCGCGTTACCTATTGGCTAGACATCGGGATTCCAATATTGGAAATATTACGTTATATATGCAATCGCATACTAGTATACGCAGTTTCCTAGACTCAATAGAAAAGGCTCTTAGAGCCACAAAGAGTTTTCTTAGGAGGGAGATAGAGGGGGCGGGGGCGCTAGGGCTACATCAGATGCAACAATCCAACCTATACATATTCATGTAATAGATACTATATTCTCTACCCGTCTGCTTTTCTATTCTGGCAAACTTATTCATTATACGTATATTATATAGTTAGACATTGTTAGAAATCACTATGATCGGAACATCCACTGTTGAGTATTTCTTTATTCCAATTTGTATCCTATTTCTTCACAAAATTTCACCAGTCAGTGCTTATACAGCGTTCATTTACTCGCCGTTCAATGATCTGCCAATTCATCTCGAACGCATACCCTACCCTATCCATGCCTATCTACCTGCAGAGGCAATCTTTTTCGCCACTGTCTTTATACCACTTAAATACGCTCTCTATCATTCTCCTACCTACGGCAGATCTCTACGTGCGGAGTGCAGAGAGAGATTGTTTAGGGCTTGCAACACGAATCTGGAGAAAATTGGAGTCAGTGGCTTATGGTCTCAGATCCTGAATGCATCTTGAAACGAAGGAAGGAAACCTTACAGCAAAGAGACCAATTTGCCAGTAAATAAAAGGAAAAGAACGAGAGGAGCGAAAGGAAAAGCAAAAGCCATGCTTATAATCAGATACTGGTAAGAGACCCGCTAGGAGTTCTTTCCTAGATTATTCAATAAATCAACTACCCCTTGGGGAATATTTCAACGTTCCCTTTATCCGCAATATGATGCTATGGGCGATCATGACGTTGCTCGAGTTCCTCGTTATGCTGCTTCACATCCTCCGGTATATCGCGCACATTACCATTATTATCGGCCATGGGAGATTGTTTGCCATTACTAAGTGTTGGATGCGCAAATTGAATAGTTCGTCTGTGGTTTGCCTGTTGACTTGTCGGTGGTCCATTGGTCATGGTTCTCGATGGCGGTTTCGCCTGCCGCGGCGGGCGACCTATGGGTGTATGTTCGCCGAGATAGGGAGTAAAGTGCTGAGCCACATAGTGGAATGATTGTAGCATGAGTTTGTAACCCGGATTGTAGTTGGATTATAAAGGCCATAGTGAGGAGGGGTGGGTAGATTGAAGGTTAGAAGGATACAACGACGTAGGATTGTAATTCTACCGCACGTGGTTGCAAAGTCGTGTTTCCATATCAGCTATTACTGCCTCTTACGGTGACGTATCCCGATGACATATAAGATCTGATTCGAAATCTTACCGAGCACGTAAGACCTGTAAACCTTCCTTGGGTTTCCTGTCTTGAAGCGATCTACTGGGCTGTGGATTCTGTAAGAGATGAACTCGCTACCTTTATGCATGTATAGCAAAGTGCGATTTTCTTTTCAACTCATTGCGAATCGTCTACATCCGGCTGTAGAAGGACCTCTCGGGGGCAAGTACGATTGACTGATTTGACATTGAGATGTCGCATTTGTTATGATATCATCACCCTTTCTCTGTCTTGGAAAAGTCAAGATTAAACCCTTGTCGTTCTATAATCAACTGTGCAGTAACATTTAGACGAATAGCCCTTTATCTAGCCTTTAACTTGCAATTCGTCACCCGTAATGCTAGTGATCAACCGTTCCCCTCGCTCCACCTACGTTCGAGGTCGCCCCAGCAGGATCGCCTCCGGCATAGGCTGATCTCCACAACGCTGGGCCAGAACAAGGGAACTTTTGACATGAAACCCGGGTTCGAAAACTTTTGGCTCAATCCCCACCGCCCAAACCTCATTTGCTTTCAATTCCTCCCCGGTCTGAGTTAGAATCCGGTTAGTGCAATTGGGGATCCCTTGATCCTTAACCTTTTACCTGCTGAGTGTTTCGTCTCAGACGCTTATAATAAGATGGCTAATCCAATTCCTTTCAGATGTTTTATGAATATTCCAGTAATTCATTCAATGCTTTGTGATCTAGTTCAAAAAGTTTACCTTCCTGCTTGGTCAATTGACAATTGATCTATCTCAACTGCATCCTCTTATCGCGAAAATGACCGCACTTCTCGAAACTCGGACTATGACAAACTTGTTTTCGAACACACTTGGAATACCAGCACCAGACGATCCGACGCCACTCTGGATCAATCCTTCGAACTTATCTCAAAGTGAGAAAGACACTGCGCCCCGTAGCCTCCACGAGCAAAAGTCCAAGACCGAAAAAGACCTTCACACAACCCGCGAATACAAGCCTCAGTCCCACCCTGCCTGAGGAAACCGCCGATCGTCAAAGCCGTACATCTCGCGCGACGACGTCAGCCCCAAAAAGAGCAGGACACCTTGAACGAAATCGCGTTGCTGCGATCAAGTGCCGCTTCAAGAAAAGGCAAGAGCACCGATAGCTCCAAAGCATCTTAGATGGTGAATGTGCAAAGCGGGAGACGCTATTAGCTGAGGTGAACGTGCTCAAAGAAGAGATCTGGCATATCAAAAATCGCGCATTTGAGCATGCAACAACATGCGACTCCCGGCAGATCAGCCTACAACTGGCGATGATGACCCAGAACAAGGCGCTTGGAGCAAATTCCGACGCACTGCAATGTCCATCGCCGACGTTTTCGGCTGGTACGTGGTCCGACGGGTTGGAAAATGTCGCAGATCCTGCACGAGATGATTTCTCTGACGGTCTGTTTGATAATTTCGTTGATGTGCCAAAACATCTAGCATGTTATGTACACAAGTAGCTCTCTCTCTCTACCTCTCTCATAATTAGCCTGGAGCGAGGCGTATAAGTAAATTTATGGTTTTATGTTGGTGGTGTCATCCAGATAACAAAAGTACCTGTAGCCCGCGATTAATTGGGACTCATCAAAGTGGCCAAATCCACAAATTGATCAAAGATAGGGACAAGATCAATGGCGTAATAGCAGGGCCGTAGAAAGCCACGTGGGAATTGATGGCCAATCATGATTGGTTGGAGGAAGTAATCCCTCGGTTCAGGTGGAGGGTTCCAAGCGTGTGGGGAGGATGACTGGGTGGGACATGACGCAATGATTGAACAGCGAGAACAGCCGTCCAATAAAACCGATGGTTCCCGGACACCCTGTGGGGCTTGTACGCAGCGAACTATGTTCGGCTGTGGCATGAATGTATCTTCCGAATGCTGCGAATAGATTATCTCGTTGTCAGTCCAGATCACCACAACTGCTGATGTCACATAAGCATTGCCGCCTCAGCACTCGAACTAGCACAATAGATCTCCCAAATCTTAGTTCACATTATAACATAATTCCTTGTCGGCCGTTACTGTCTGCATCTCTCTGTTCCTGATAATGCACCGTCCAGGATCATTAATCCTCGCCTCACGTTTCTTGCCAGACCCCTTTCTGCTATGTAAAGCTACATGTACTGATAATGTCTAAACCACCGAGCCAATCGTCAATCCCAGACCAGGATATGGCCCGATTTGCGCAAAAACCATCATGGGTGTGAATTTCGAAACAACCTCAAGGTGTGTTGAGCATGAGCAGGCAGCTCAGATATTCTTACTAATACCTTCAAAACCCCATAGATACAGTCAACTGCAGCCCGTTGGGGTCGGTATCTCGGGCCTAGTCTGGTAAGAGATATCCTTCAAGCTTCAATGACCCGTCCATTTGCTCATGAGTGGGTTTTAGTTTCGCGAAAGACCGAATCTCAAACCAGACTGTGGCTGTAAAAAAGCTCGCAGACCCTTTTATAACGGCCGCCGTTGCACAACACATGTTTCGTGAGATCGAACTATTGAAACAGCTTCAACATGAGAACGTTTGTGCCAAAGACCTTGGGATAGATCGTGCTAAAGACTGGGCAATGGACGCTGATCATATCAAACAGATCATCCATTTGAACGACATTTTTATCTCTCCCTCTGAAGAAATGTCAGTAGTCTTCGAAGCACCCCTTAGGCGGCGTCACTAATCACACCAACAGCTATCTCGTGACGGACTTAATGGCAACAGACCTTCACACACTTTTGAAAACGAAAAAAGTCGACAATCAATTCACTCAGTACTTCCTGTATCAAATTATGGTAAGTACAGAGGCACCAGTATCACTCGCCGGCATTGCTAATATCATGACTAGCGCGGCCTGAAGTACGTACATTCAGCCGGAGTTGTGCATCGCGATCTCAAACCAAGCAACATTCTGATTAATGAAAACTGCGATCTCAAAATTTGTGATTTCGGTCTCGCTCGCGTACATGAGAATCAGGTGACAGGATATGTCTCAACACGGTATTACAGAGCACCTGGGGTTATGCTCATATGGCGCCGATACAACGAAAAGGTTGACATATGGAGCGTTGGCTGCATATTCGCGGAAATGATCCTAGGTCGGCCAATATTCTCTGGAAAAGACCATGTTGATCAATTCTGCGTGATCACTGAATTACTCGGAAGTCCACCTGATAATGTGATTGCCAACGTGACCAGTTCCAATGTTTGTGCAGTCCCCGGCCTTGAGTCTCGGTCCAGCTTTCTGAGCAAAATATTTGCAGACTTTGGGATTTCTCCGCTCCTTGCCTAAGCGAGCCCGCAAACCATTAGGAAAGCTTATCCCCAGTGCCAACCTCAAAAGGTTAGCAGCCCTGTCTAGCTTACCTATTTCAACAAACTGACTAAAATCAGCTATCTTTCTGCTGGATAAGAAGCTTCAAATCGACCAAGACGAACGGTGCTCGGCTGCTGAGGGTCTCATGTCTCCATACCTTACACCGTATCATGATCCTAGTGACGAACCCCGTGGCAATGGAGACATTTGACTGGTCGCTCCTTGAAGCAGATCTCCCAGCTGATGCCTAGAAGACCATTGTGTATGCGGATGTACTGGGATATCCCGAGAACGCCTATGGCGGGCTCACATGACTGGCGCCCAGTTTGGACGGAATGGATTTCAGCTAAATTGTATCAACATGGCCGCGCGTGTGTCCGCCAAGAGAAGTTTCGATCTATGTACGAAGTCTTTTGCCCCATCTGCTTCTCATTCGTTTTGTACTGGCTGCTTCGGCTATAGCGTGTTTGAAATATTGTCTTGGTAGCTTCTGCTGCATCGTACTTGAAATTATCTGTGTTTCATTGAGTTCGTTCAGCCTTTGGCTCCACCCTCTTATTACTACGTCCTGCTCTTACATGCCTGTTGCCTGCTAATTGACCCTGTCTGTTTTCGCATTGGGGTGCTGTGTTCAGCAAACGTCACCTTGTTCGCTTAGATAGATTTTGCTTGTATAGGTACTGTAATTGTCAACGCTACTCTCCTTACGCGTTTTCGCTACCTCTGCAGGCTTAAACCAATACATCTCTGTTCGAATCGCTTTCTTTGTATTCTCTTGCTTCTATGGCCTTGCCCGTGCTCACTAGTACAACATGTTGCGACCTAGGCAGGGCTTGTCAAGATTACAGACGTCCCATGGGCATGTCGGCAAATTTTCGACCGGCTCGCTGCTTCACCTGTCGGTTGGCGGCTATACGATTCTGTTAAAATGCCGTTCTCTCGCTGGATCGACGTCATCACGCGAGACCCAGGGCTTGGATGATGAGTGTCTAGCAAGTGGGCTCTTGCATTCGTAACCTCCCCCTATATTGAAAGTCCATTTATCACGCACCGGTGGACTGTGGATCTTTCTCGCTTAGCAAAACGCAGGGACTATTGAGGCAGAATCGCGTTGGGTCTTCAAGCGGCGGTAGTATCCCACTCCGAAAGTTCGAATCGTCCGGACTCTTCGTCAGGATTAGTCATCCACATCACCTAAAACCCACATGCGTAACAACTAAGATATACCACCAAACTCTTAATCCCCGGGGCTGGACACTGCGCAGACCGGGCCACATAAAAGCTCGTTAGAAATAAATATCTAACAATGCAGCTATCGCGAAATATCAAAAACAGATCACTTCTGTTGTGAACCAATACAGCAATGATATTTCTACAATTATGGACTTGATCAATGCTAGTTTCCCGAAAACGTTGTTTTCGTTTCGGTACCTTTTTATTTGCAATACAGGAGAAGGGGAAGAGGGGGCGGAGAGGGGGGTGGTCAAACGTACGATTTTCCCCTTGCGCAGCAACTCTCGTGTTCTGATTGGCGGGTAATACAGCCGAGCCGAAGCGCGCTCTCAGACCGGAACAAGGCCCATTCGACCCAGAGTCCATGATACTCTCCTATCAATTCAGCTACCACCACGTTCCTGCCTACAATTTGAATGATCCTAGCACTCTTATCCGCCGTGCAGGCCCTGTCAGTGACACCATCGCATGAAATAAACAGCCTGATCTTCAAAAGATGATCAGCGAAAGGCATCACACACTATGGCCAGATATGAAAAGAGCCTTGGCATTACTGTGGAACCGACTGAAGTTGCGCACACCACCTTACAGGGTAAAACCACAATGACCGCCGTTCGGTTTCATGGTCGAGGTGATATCCGCCTTGACATAGTTGAAGAACCACAATGCGGAAAAGGCGACGTCAAGGTATTTATCCTTACTCGATCCAGGCTAGTAGACTGACCTGCCAGTGCAAAAGCCGGGAAAATAGCTGACGCTGAATTCTCCAGATAAGACCAGCTTATGTTGGAATCTGCGGGAGCGGTAAGCGAAGGTTCCAGCGGCATGCAAAGCAAACTGGGACACAACTGATGTTCGAAGATATACACGAATATACAGCTGGCCCTGTCCTCATCCCGCAAACACCTCATCCGATTACAGGCTCTAAAGCCCCGGTCACTATGGGCAATGAGTTTAGCGGCATTGTTGACGAAATAGGTGACGACGTAAAGCACGTCTCTCCAGGTCAGCGAGTGGTTGTCCGACCGACCATATTTGACAGAAGCTGTTCAACCTGCAAACAAGGCATCGAATACTGCTGCCAGAACATTGGGTTCATCGGTCTAAGTGGTAGGTGATTTTCAGTGCTTATATGACCCGCCAACCTCTGACATTACGAATCGAAGACTATGGTGGCGGTATGGCGTAGCACGTCGTCGCCCCTGTCGAGCACTTTTATCCTATCCCCGAAAATGTTTCGAAACAGCGGCTTTAATCGAGCCACTAGCGGTGGCTTGGCACGCCGTAAATGTCTCCCCTTTTAAAACCGGGGACAATGCCTTGGTCGTGGGCGGTGGCCCCATCGGCATCGGCGTCGTTCAAGTTCTTAAGTTGCAAGGTGCCAAGGAAATCGTAGTTGTCGAACTTGTGGAGAGCCGCAAGCAGCTTGCTAGAGACTTCGGCGCGACACGTGTCCTGGATCCTCGGGAAGTTGATGTTCCGGAAGCGATGCAGGAATTAACAAGTGGAATAGGGGCGGACGTTATCTTTGACACCGCAGGCGTCGAAAATGCGCTCAGCGGGGCAATACCAGCATGCCGCGTTCATGAAACAATTGTTAATATCGCGGTCTCGGAGAAACGGCCAGCAGTGCAGGTGAATAATTTGATGTATCAGGAAGTAAGGTACATTGGGGCAGCTTTATACGATGAGACATCCTTCCAAGATGTCATCAGGGCGCTAAGTTACGGTGAGATAATGTATTATTAGATACTGCATTGGGCCCGAACGCTAATTAATTTAAAGGGCAACTAAATCCAGCTAAAATGATAACTTCGAAGATAAAGCCGTATGAAGTAGTGGAAAAAGGATTTAAGGCTTTGCTTGAGCAACGAGATCGTCACTGCAAAATCCTGGTCGACGTTCAAACTGATCGGTGAATACGTTAATCCTTCCTTGTACTGACAGTCGTGAGACAATGATTTGAACGATGCTTCGGAGTTGATAGAAGAGATTTCGGGTTTAATTTGGTGCCGTGTACCGTACTCCTGCTCTCTTGTCTTCTGTATTTCTTGACTTTCGGCTACCTACGATTATAAATTTCGACAGTAGCTTAACCGCGCTCGCGGAAGACATTGAGCCAATCTACGGTATCGCAAGTTGCTTCGTCACCTGCCATCGGAGGTTGTTGTTGGCGGTCATCAGAATAGCCTGGGAATGATCTGCTTCGTCGCCATCGTCAACCGACTGGAGTTGAAGTCTTCTTGGCTCGACTCCCGAGCAGAACGACGGGATTCGACATCGACAGGCTTTACGAAGTAGTCATTCTTCTTGGGCTTGGGAGGGATGACTTCCTCACCGGTGAGGTGTTCAAGGGTATCATTCGCTTCGGCCGCACGCTCAAACCCACGTTCCCAACTGATAAAATTATTTTTGCTTCCGAGCTTGCGATGAGTGTCGACCTCGCCCATTTTGGAGTCAGTTGTCTGGGGTCTTGATCACTGACCACTTGTCCAATTCAAAACCTAGTTTAGAAAAAAAGACAGGCTCATAACGAGTTGAAACTCCGAACTGAGGTACAAGTCAATTGCGAGTGGTCAGGGCAAATACATTACAAATGCACAAATACTGTACTCTAATTAAACGTATGTTTGCTATTTTCAGCTAGGTCTAGAGTAAAATCATGACTTTCGGTGCGAAAGAGGCTGCCCGGTGATAACGCATTTCTCACGATAACGGTTTCCCCAGCTTACTGTTCACCTCGCGGCATCATCCAACACAACAATAGTATATTGATTCCTCACCTTCAACAAATAATACGGGATTATATTATAGTTTAGGAAATGTACCATGGCATCAAGAAAAAGCCAATCGCTAGCCCCCCAGGCAAGGATCAAAGAGTGTTTGTTCACTTTCTCTTCCACCATTTCTAAACGCCCTATTCACCCGTCTTGTGATTGTGTGGCCGATCATTACGGCGCTCTACCTCTTCGTTATGTTCCTTCACATCTTTCGGCAGATCCTCTCGTAGGTTGCCCTCAAAATCGGCGATGGGCGAGTGCTTGCCATCTTGAAGAGTTGAGTGAGCCTTATTGGAGGGTATCGGCTGTTCGGGTGAACCTTCCGTACCGCCGGAGTCCCGTTGGGCAGAGCGGTCCTCGGCCTTTGACTTGGAGGAATCATGGGCGTGTTTTCGGCGGCTGGGAAGGTCTAAGGCTTCTTGACGGAAGGAGAGGATAGAGGCCGGCGCCTGCAGTCGCGGTTGAAGTCGCAGTAGTGTCATTTTGGGTGATCGGGAGTACATGGATTCTGGGATAAGAAATGGTAAAGTATCCGAATGGACTTATACCTATGTAAGATACTCTTGCCATATATATTTATTGACAGGCGACCATTATTTCAGCATCCAAAATCAGGTTTCTAGAGCTTGGAGTGCGCAAAGTTATGCTGATCACGCAATACTCCTTCTATGACGTATATGTTGCCAAGGACGGGAAAATTGCGATTTGTTTTGGTTTACCAAAATTGCACACGGTCCACCGCCTAAAACACGGACAGTCGGGACTGATGTCGCATAGACCAACTTGAACGCTCGTTTGCGGTTAGCACGTCTTCTACACATAAAGCTATTTCGTGTTTTTCTTCATGTTATTTCTTTCGTGCTCGCAGGGGTAACTTCAAGGTAGGGGGTACAATAATAGCCGCTCTCGTTTCTATGGCATTTTGACTTATACCTTAGTTCGGAGTTTCAACTCGTTATGAGCCTGTCTTTTTTTCTAAACTAGGCTGAATTGGACAACTGGTCAGTACACGCGATCCTATACTATTGCATTCGCTGAACGCGACACAAAGTTTAATACAGGGTCTATGCGGAACAGTATTAAAACTTAAAACTTGATCTCCACCGGGGCATCAGAATGGCCGCCATCGCCGCAAACGTCTGGACTCGTCGCTTCGTAGATATCGGCAATCATGTCGCGGACGACATCGTCGTCAACCATGATCAGTGTGCCGTTCTTATTCACATGAATGATGCGGGTGACACGTGCTGGATCGAAGTTTTGCTTCTCGGAAATCTTCTTCACCAAATTCCAAACAGTACGCTCGGCCAGGTAGATTGCATGGTAGTAGTCGGGCAGACGCTCTCCCTTCCCCCAAAATCGAACATAAGAAACATGCGGCTGTGGAAAACATCAGCGCCAATAGTCACAATGTCCACTGTGGGTAACTTACTTGGCTTAGGGGGCCGCTCCATAGGTGGTCGGTATTCTGGGTTGATATCGACAGCCTTGATGGACTGCGGTGAGATATTTGTATCGTGCGACGTGATTTTCTGCACGATAGTGGGGTTCTTAGAACTAACCGGCTGACTCGGATGCGCCTGACGCAAATCTAACGAGACATTGCTACTGATCAACGAAGGAACCAAGGCCCCCATAGAGTGCGAACCATCGGTGTTTTGTCTCCTGGATGGTTTCTCCTTGACAAAGTCACCGTCGGTTGGTAGGCGAATTGGGTAAAGGTCAGGATCATCTTCCATGTCACCCCGGAGCGTCAGGACGCTCACAGTACGAGTGGATGACAACATGTCCTGCATCGTGGACAATTTGGCTAGCAAGTCATCCCGCAAGATCCTCTCTGGCGCCCCATCGTGTGAAATAGTAGACAAGGCACGCTTGTGCTTGGAACCATTTATAGACCGATCGGTCCTCTTGATGCTGGCCGTAGAATTGCTACTACGCTTGCGCTTGCCGAGTCCTCCACCCCCCAAGACGTTGATGCGTTCTCGAGTACACGTCTCATCGAACTCTTCACCCGCTTTCCGCGTTACGTAGATCCGTCGGTGATATTTCGACGTAACCCACGTTTCGTCAGTCCAAAGGATTTTATTCCATTGCTCTCGAGTCCAATTCACGTGCTCCGTAGCCCAGTCTAGCCGACGCGCCCGTGTACGTTCTGTAATCGGGGGTTTTTGGAGGGCTTTGCATCGATGATATCCGCGTTTTTTTGAGAGTTGCGTAGTGTAGTTTCGCTAACCTCTAGTTGGAGGTATTCGATAAGTATTTTGTACGACATCCGACGTGTTTCCTTCGAGGACGAAATAAAATCGATGATATCGTCTATCTTATCTACGGATAGCTTTGGGCGGGCGCCGGGTGGTTTGCGAGGTGAAGGTCGGTCCTGGGTGCATGCGGTTTGGACTTGGCGCTGCGTTATCCCTAACTCCGCCGCGATTTGGGGATATATAAGGCCCTAGGATCGTAGGATACGGGCCGAAAGCCGTTGATCTCGAGTAGCCCACGATCGAAATGGGCTAGGGGTAGCTATATTAGAAGAAAGAGTAGTAGAGACTGCATAATAGGGGGCAGTACGTATACGTAGTAAACAATAGGGGTATCATGAATCGATCATGTATAATGCTATAACCGTGCCTTCGCGCCCCACTCGCTTAGTCGTGACTAAGCGAGTGGGGCGCGAAGGCACGGTTAGTGGCTATACCGCTTTTATGGGTGGGGAAGTACCGCGCTAACAATCCCACCAGCGTCAACCTGCGTATTGAGACGTCGTGGTTGGCTGATGCCTTAAAACTCTTGCGCGTGGCTTGCAATGAAACAGGCAGAATAGCTCGGGTCTACCTGGAGTTATGTCCTATGCGGTCCGTTCTCAATCGGTATGCATAATTCTTCCGCAAGTTTTCCCAACATGGTTGAGGATGAAGGTCGGGATGCGCAGTCGAACTACCGACTGGCGCTGGAACGGGAATTCTATAAGTGCGACTGATCTTTGAAATGTCTTTAGTATGAAACAGTAGCTGACCTCTCGACTGCGGCAGGTACATCCCCAGCGACCATTCCACCTCGCATTTCGCCCCTTTCGATCCCGCCAGCCACAGTACCTTCATCCCACAGCCGTCACGAGATTCAGCTTTGACTTCCTTCGCCCAGCTGGGCACCACCCGCCTAGGGACCCAAAGGGCCTTGATCTCGCTCTTCGATCGTACCCACCAGTATGTCATAGCGGAGGCCACCCCGACCTTGAGTTTAGTTGGTGGTACTCTCCGAGATGATCGCGACCGACTACGACTGGGATGCTGCGTGCTCCCGAAAGAGAGCGGCTTTTGTCACCATGTCGAGCACTTGCCATCGTTAGGTTCCATAGATAATAGTGCGGCATTCGAGGATAGCGCCTTGGTCATTTCGGATGTGACTGCCGATGAGCGTTTCAGGCCTGGCAGGTTGGTTCATGCGTTATCTGACGTACGCTTTTATGCTGCTGTGCCTATCGTCAGTCCCCGGGGTTTTACGATCGGCGCGTATAGCATAATGGACAGCGAGGCGAGGGCGTCGGGTCTCCAAGAGCATTCTCTTCTATTCATGAAGGACATGGCTGCGACCATTATGGAGCATTTGGTGATGGTCGATTCTACACGCAAAAGCCGCCTGGCAGAACCAATGATTGCGGGCTTGGGAAGTTTTATCGAGGGCAAGTCTACTTTACGTGATTCATGGCGGGAGGCCAACACACAGTACGCTGCATCGGAGCATTCCGGAGAGCCGACAGAGGGTCAGTTGAACATTCAACAACAAGACATACAAGAATCTGCCAGGGGAACCGATGAGAAAACCCTTGTCTTTCGGGAGAATCTAAGAAGAGACGGTCACACTTCAAGGCGGCCATTCGATAACAGCAATAACCTAGCGGATCGCAGTCAAGGACCTCGGATGGAATCAACACAATCGGATACATCTATCCGAAGTGCGACTGCAGCCAATAATTTGCAAGAAAGCCCTCTTTCAACGAACATTGAAGTTGTCTTCTCACGAGCGGCAAACCTGATCAGGGAGTCAATTGGAGCGGAGGGAGTTATTTTTTTTGATGCGAATAGCGACCGCTTTGGTAGCCTTGTAGATCACATGAACAGCAGAGTGTCTGATTCTGGAGCAAAAGAATCAAGCGGTGACGAAAGCACTGATTCAGGATCTTCATCCAGGCGCAAGTGTGGGGAGCTTGACAGTACTTCCCTGTGTGCATGCTTGGGATTTGCGAGCTCGCGAGGGTCGAGTATCAATAATGACTCGCCAACTGACCGAGGAATTTTGATGCAAGAGCCCTTGTTAACAGCACTTCTTCAGCGATATCCTCGTGGGAAAATTTTCTCTTACAACGCTGAACGATTACTGTCGAACTACAGCGACGGCACCGCACAGAATGTGACCAACTCTGACCACGACAGTACAACCAATGATTCTTATCATAACGACAGGCGGCGCTCATCAAACAAAAAAAAAAGGAAGCCAACCCTTCAACGAGATGCCGACCACCTGATCAAAATATTCCCTGACGCCAGGAACATCCTTTTCTTGCCTGTCTGGGACTCGGAAAAACGCAGGTTTACTGCCGGGACACTGGTCTGGACGAATGACCCTCAGCGTATTTTCACACTTGAGAACGAGCTCGTGTACATTTCCGCTTTCACCAACAGTGTCATGGCCGAAATTCGTCGACTAGACATGGAGATGGCAGACAAAGCCAAAACCAAGGTGGTTCACAGCATTACACACGAGCTCCGAACCCCGCTTCATGGGATCCTAGGCACAGCGGACATTCTCGGTGACACGGCCATGAATTCCATGCAATATGAAATGATACACACAATTGAGTCATGTGGCCGCACCCTTCTGGATATTATCAACAATCTGCTTGATCTTAATTTCATCGACAAGTATCAGAAGGAACCATCTCACCTAAGTGGAAATCAAGGGGCGGAGCAGGTTGGCATGTCTTTCAGTTCGACAAAAGGAGGTCGCATGCAGAGTAAAGACCGCGGTGAGACGGCTTCATCCTCGCATGTCAAGCTGGATGAGGTGCTTGAGGAGGTTATCGGGTCCGTTTTCGCCGGATACAGCTTCTACACTCATCCCAACGCGCTGCCTCCGGCGTTGGCTGGTTCTTCTACGCGATCGGCTGGCCCAGCGAGCGCATTCGATCAGGTTGGCCCGAGTGCCAGCGAGATCACGATCATCTTCGACATCCAGCCAGAGACGGAATGGGATTTCCTCACACACGCCGGTGCTTGGCGCCGCATACTGATGAATATTTTCGGTAATGCGCTGAAGTATACATCTTCCGGCTATATTTATCTCGGTCTAGAGTCATCCAAAAGCCGCGCGCCCCGAAGCCACACGGGATCGATTACCGAAGCGCCCGGCGAGCAAGGTGATGAATATGATGTCACCCTTACCGTGAAGGACACAGGGAAAGGCATCGGACATGAATTCTTGCAAAATGATCTCTTCACCCCGTTTATGCAGGAGGATCCACTTGCATCCGGTAACGGGCTGGGGCTAAGCATCGTCCATGAGGCCGTTTGGTCCCTCGGGGGCTCGATTGAAATCAACTCTACCAAGGGAGTCGGCACTGAACTGTTGGTCCGGGTTCCGCTTATCCGCTTTCCCGGTAGATCAGCCGTTTCGTCGGACTCGTTGCTGAATACTCTGCAACATACTGAGGGGAAAACGATTGGCCTCTTAGGCTTCGGGTCGTTTCCTCGCTCTCAACGAGATACAGCGTTGTACTCGGCCTTGAAGCGATTGTGTTGCGAATGGTTTGGCCTGAAAGTGACTCTCGTATCTGCATTAGAGGGTGAAGGTGAACCTGTCGGCTTCGACTTTTACATAGCCGTTCAGACGGAGCTGGAAACTGAGGATATCGAGGGAAGAAAGCTTTTTGCCAGCTGTAAACATTTCGACGGCAATGGTTGCAGCTCACCGGTCGTAGTCATCTGCCAGTCTCCTAGGGAGACCCACAGCATGTTTGTTGCGGCCAAGAATCGGGGCGACGCCTCAAGCTTCGAGTTCATCAGTCAGCCTTGTGGGCCTCGAAAACTGAGCCGGGCGTTGGATCTGTGTATGAAACGGCGGCTCGAGCGACAGTCTGGCCGGCCTTCTTCTGACGAGATGACTCGCTGGGTGGAAATGCCAGAGTCCTCCCATTTGCCATTTGACGTTGATACCGGGGATTCGCCCGAAGAGAGGATGAAAATTAGGAAGCGATCGACGGCAGACGCAATCCCGAGTTCAGAGTTTCCAACTAATCGGCTTTCATCAATCGAACAAAGTCGAAGGTTAGATTCACCGGACAGTTCGCAACCCACGTCTTCTTCGAACGAGGGACAGAGGAACATAGATCTCCCTCGTCCATCCATCTTGTTAGTGGACGATAACGAACTAAATCTCCAGCTACTGTGTGCCTACTCGAAAAAAGGAAATTTTGAGTACATGACGGCTCGCAATGGGGCCGAGGCAGTCGCCACATATGAGGCCTACCCCGGCCAATTTCGGGTAATTATCCTTGGTATGTCCAAGCTCTTTCTCTTTCCTTCTTTCATCCGCTCCGTTGATTCAAATCCCCTTTACGCCTTGATGCTAATACTTGTGCTATCAGATATTACGATGCCGGTCATGGATGGCTTCGAGGCGGCCCGACAAATTCGCCGCCTCGAGGAAGAGCACCGGGCCGTATTGAGTGAGTCGGTACGACAGGCGTTGCCGCCCACAATCATCGCTGCTTTGACAGGGCTCCACAGCCCTGCTGCACAGAAAGAGGCTTTCGGTTCCGGAATCGACACTTTCCTCATCAAGCCGATCAAGCGAATGGATTTGTACGCCGTTCTGCAGCGGGTAAAAGAAAACCTGTAGCTACTGAAATTTCCTGGCCCAATAATTGATATAATGCGACCCAACGATTTAGCAGACCAGGGAAGAGTGCGTCTAGACAAAGGCTTTTTGTTTCAAGCTCTGCCGCAAAAAAAAGGTTGGCAATCATATTCCATCTGTACTTTCTTCCTACAATCGACTTCCATTAGTCTCATTGCATCTCCATCGCGTCTGTCAAGCCAGTGGACAGACACATTCACATATTGAATTTGCCCTGACTCAACAGATCACACCTGGCTCTGGCATATGGCTCTTCGTCTGTATACCAGAGAGCTATGTGCCGAATGTGATCTGTGTCAGACGTATGGGAGCTACCCAAAAATTCAGATTCAATTACCTAGCTATGATCAGTATTAAGTGATTCGTTCATTAAGTCCGGACCAGTTTCGTGAGTCGACCAGATTGCTCCCGGCGCCTACGACGAGGATGCACTCTGGCCAGTATTCTGATGCACAGAGACCCAGGATCGGATGGAAGACATTTGCTCGGTACCGTCGAAAGTCGTACCAGGCGGCTTCTGCACTTCGTTTCGCCCACAAATTGAAAGTGATCCCTGCTGCTCTTATGACGGGGTTGAGCTGGGTCGAACGAAGCCCCATGACGGAGCAGTCATGCCCTCCAAATGTGTCCGCGCAGTATGTCGCTGGCTGTTCTCTGGCATTGTCAATTTGACAGATTTGACCAATGAGTGGGAGGCCCAACGAGTGATTGGTTGTCAACGAAGACATGGAAATGAGGGCGTGGGCATCGAGGTAACACCGGTTTATCTAAAATAGGTAATAAACACATACCCAGCTTATACAATTATCCGGTATTAACGATACAATACCGAGGAACCAGGAAATATTCGACTTCCATATATGGATTAGTGCGTCTTGGCGTTAGGGTTTGAAAAGCAACCAAAGAGTATAGGTGGTGACACCGATTTCCGGAAGAAGTGTACTTAAAATACTATACAGTAGCGTTAATTTCTTCAATTGCGCTTAACTAAGTACTACAGGATCCGGAGAACCTCTAGCTCGTAGTTTAACATTAAACATTAAAAATAAGTCTTTTAAGGATAGATTATTGTACCTTACTAGTAAATCCAACTAGGCATATTTAGACGGTAGCTAATCAAACTACTTAGTAAGCTTATACTATGTTGTAGGAGCTAGACGGCCTTTCTCTAAAGTAGCAAACTCTTAAAATAGAGTACGAGAAAGATCGATCGATATTTTATTATAACCTATATATTTATCGACAACGGCTCTAGTATAAGTTATTCAATTACATTCGATATAAACTATTCGACTACAATCCGCTAGAGTTATAATTTTATAGGATAAAGTAAGTAGAGATTTCTTCTCCCTATTATTAATAGTAGCGCTCGGTCTCGAATTTTCCTTAGCGCTAAGAGTATAGAGTTGTTCCGACGAAGCTACGGTTGTTATAGGACTCTCGTATAGTCACGAGATTCCCTATACTTAGGATAAAGACCCCTAAATCCTACGATCCTATTTCTATTCTTTAACGAATCCTTCTTGTATTTAAGCGATAACTACAGATAGCACAAATCTAGTTTGATCCCTTACATACCCTTAGTCAAAGCCCCCTATATAGTACCTAGGTCGATGTCCTAAGAACAGCTAGTATATCTTTCCAGTCACCAAGATGTTATTGTTTCCAGTCCCTATGATAGTTAAAAATTCTCTTCTGCTTAATAGACATATAGCTAACAAACCCTTAGCACTCTCGCTAAAGGTCACCGAGGACCTTGATGATAGAATCATGCACTGGCAATACCAAGGAAAGTGGCTATCCCCCGACAACATGGCCCAGATGTGTGGTCCTAGATGAATTAATGAACAATAAGACTGTTCCAACCTCAAGGTTAGTTTACTGTCCAAGATTGACTCCGCTTTTGTTTTACTTTCCTCTCACCTTCTTCTTACCCAAACATTCGCTAGACCTTCGATATTTTTCTTGCGATGTGCATGATATTATAACGTCTGGCAACCCAACCTCTGGCTGGGCCATCAGCATCCGGACTGAGAAACAGTGGGGCTATGGGTCAGCTAAATGGGCTAACAAACACTACACATTAGTTGACAAGCCAGACTACGAGATATGGTACGAGGAGGTAGAGCAAACTGAGCTGCGCAAGCAGGTCCGCCATCAAGGGTATAAAGTACCCTCTGATACCTGTAAGGACGAGGGAAGAGGGTGAGGTAAGTTCTTTGACCCTTTTATACTATTCCAATACTGACTACTAACTAGTTAGATTGTTGCAAAGCTACTCGTGCCGCCCAGTGCGACCATTTTGAACTCTTCCAGCCAATGTCCCCCGAGCCAACGTGGTAGTCGTGGAAGCAAAGAGGTACTCAGCCGCGAAATGGCCTTATTCAGTGCTTGGCCTACATGGGTAAGGGTCCAAGTAAACTTCTACTATTGTTGTCTAATTCGTCCCAGGGCGTTGTACACAGGCTTCGAAAAGAAGCCGGCAAGCAAAACTGCACTGTGCATGGAGCCGAGTATCCGTGCCACGCGATCATGGCCACGACCAGAGTTTTACACTCAGCTTGGTTGGAAAAGGCAGAATACAGAGGCCTTACAGGCCCAGACGGTCGGCGAGTAGTCGGGGTTGAGTGCAAGCACTGCATGAAAGGGAAGGGGCCCATTTTAGGCTGCATCATGGTCCCTGAGATCGCCGCTCATATATCCGCATATATTTATTTACTTCAGGGCATTAAGTTCAAAGTGCAGCTTGATGTTGAGAATACAGGCTAGAGGAAGAAATGATGGATGATTATCAAATAAGCTTTTGGGAGAAACGTATGGGTAATGATACTGGATCAAATTCAGACTCCGCGGAGGCTGTCCGGCTTCAGCAGTCGCTGGGAAGCACACAAGGCTCGAGTACTCAATCTCAAGCTGAGCCAGGTGGAATGAAAACCATGCATTCTTGCGCCTTTCCACAATTCGTCCCGCCTGTGTCCGTTGACACAGTTGCGAGGGGTCGGGGTAAACGAAATCCATCCATCCATACTATACCACATAGACCCATAGTTTTTTGCAAAGAATCACATTTGGGGTTTAGTTCACTTGACAACGGAAATATACCAAATTTCCATTTTCCCCTCCGGGTCCATGACCAATCTCGAGAGAGAGATCAGTACGATTCAACCGAGCAAAGAAAGCCAAACAGTCCGTGCCTTTGTAATCATCGATACAATGCTTTCTCCGGCGTGACCATCACTGATCGAGTACCTGTATTCATGCTGATAGGGCTGCCGACACCGGAATTGCCTCTATCTCTCTAGTGTAGCGTTCATTGCTTCACTGATTGCTTTGCTCTCTCCACCACTATCAGTCTTGCTGAACAATGCCTTTGTAGACATAGCTAAACTTGCAATAGTGGGAAACTGGTTGTACCAGCACTTCCAAATCAGCTCGCCAATGATTGAATCATGATCCAAGACTGGAAACCGCATGTCTTGCAGCAAGTCCCTAAGTGCCAGACCGCGGTCACGCTGTTTGGCACTAAGTCGCTTGTCTCCGTATACTTCCATACCGTAATTGATGTAATAGTATATAGAACCAAGAGAAAACTGCTCAGTTCGAGGCCCTAGGAGACCGGCTGTGCAACTGGGCACTTGATAGTCTAGTTCGTCCTCCTTTAACTCTCTACCCCACGGCTCTTGACAAACCTCGAACGGTGTTCCAAATTACGCTGTGTTGTCGAAATCAGTTAATTTGATTCTGTCGCGGTCAAGGAGTATATTATCCGGTCGGAGATCACCATGGGCGAGTTGGAGCGTTTCAAGAAAGGCGATGGCCTGGGTAAGATCATCCATCCATGTTAGTCGTAGGTGGAGTGGCTCCAATTTATCCACACTGGTAACCACCCTGGTATTGCGGTCGAATGTGTGATTGTCTTGAATACGGAAAGCAAGCGACCCATCTATTCGCTGTGTCAATGGAGGTCTTCTAATCAGGGCTGTTAGGTGTATCACCTCTCATGTACTCAAGGAAGATTCCCTCTGGTGTGTGATCGAAACACTGCACAATAAATGCACAGACCGCTTGTCGGGATAGGATTTTGTAGATCTCAAGCTCTTTGCAAAACTGCTGCCTGGCAAAATCATCGTCTTTTGGAACTTTGACAACAGTACCAGGGTCGATCTGGTAGATGGAAGAGATGCCTCCCGACGCAATCAGAAACATACTCTGGAATTTCTTTTCTATCTCCATGGGTTCTGGGCTTCGGAGAGTGCGATGGTATCAGTAATGAAGTCTATATCATGCCCTTCTCAAGCAATAATATGAGAATCAGTGGAGGGTTGGACGAGAGAGAAAATCAGTGTGGTGGCCGGAAGCAGGAGAGTGAGAGGGAGGGAAGGGGCCGGGTTTGCGTAACGCAGTCAAAACGCTAAGCCTGGCGTCGTGCCTCTGCTGAGGAGTATTGCCGCGGCCGACCAGCACTTCATTGCTGCAATTAACGCGAGCGGTGCGTGGGCATTGACCCATACGGGCGATTTGCTTGGCTGTACACAATTGCCGCTACCTTTTACTTCCTCGGGCTAGCGGGAGTGTGTATCAAGGGCAACAATTTGAATGAAGGCCTATGTTGGCCGGTATTTGATGATTTTTCGTGACTTTTAATGATTTTTGGGCGTAGATTAAAATGTTTTGCTGCAGTCGCTGAAAGACCCAGCGGACATTATCTTGTCTAATAGGCGCATATGTTAGCTTCTCTGAGTGCTCATACAACTACGCCAACAGAAGTATACCCCACAAGCTCGAGGCAACAGCCAAGACCCGTCTTGTACAGTCGCATATCCGAATATCCACAATGCAGGAGACGCAGTACAGAGTAATTCACAAAGCCCAATGATCAGCGCTGGTCCACTAGGAAACGATTAGGCCGAACTGTGCCGTTGCAGGCATTAGCTCATCCATGTATATAGTATGTTGGAGAATCCCCCTACGGCAAAAAGCCTATGTAGGTGCCCGTTGAGTAGACATTGACATATAGACGGGCACGCCCATATGGGTAAGCCCATACCCGGCCCATGGGCTGGTAATAGGTCGGGACCCCCCGCCCGGAGGCGGGTAGGGGTGATCCTAGCCTGCCCGGCGGGGACCCGTATAATACCCGTATGACCCAAACTTAAAAGACCCACCGAGTATATGGATTAATGTAGGTTTAGGTAAATTACACCAAAAATACCACCTACGGAGGTTGTCAAATAAGAGAAAAAGAGGATTTCATTCAAGAAAGGCATCGAATTCTTTCTATTCTGTAAATTGATCTACGGCATAAAGGAATATACAGGACGGGCCTCTCCCCAACCTATCTGGCCTTGGACCGGGTTTCCTTGATGATTTCATTGACTATATTGTCAAGAACAATCTCACAAGTCTCATTGGCTTGCAAGTCCTTAGGTGCAGTGATGGCTCCATGTCAGAACTCATTCTCGATCACGCAACTGTCATGCTGGAATCGACTTATGTCAAAAACACTGTGCCGACCCGCATCGCATCACAGGCTGGAAATTCGAGGCGACCGGTGGTAGGCCGCGTGTTTGCTCCGCAAATGAAACCCATGCGGTTATGACCTCCGGCAATCACAAAGTCTTCAATGTAGGGAAGCCTCTTCCTAAACTGGAAAATGTCGACGATCTTAAAGAATGTCGACGATCTTAAAGCCGCTCTCGCTGTGGCTGGTGTTCTTTAATTTGTTCTGGCATAGACCTCCTTCGTTATTGAATCTCTCATCCCATTTCTTTTTTTCATCCTAGAACCCATAGTCTATGCTAAATCCGTAAACCTTGTAGCTGGATTAATTAACAGCCCATCCAGATTACGCATGTTATATGCTCCACTTGCATCGTCCTGAATAGGTACTGGCTCCGGCATATTCGCGAGACGACTTGTGAAGCCACGCGACAGCAGTAGTCCCACAATTCTTGCTGCTTTGATGACTCTGAAAGTCGCATTGCTCAACCCTCCAGCTTCCTTGCTGAACCTGCTCCAAAATATATTCTCCAAAGTGACATAATCGTCATACCGGACCCAGCCGTTCCTGAGATGAACCTTACTTATCAGTCGCTGGTGAGAGTAAAGGTTCAAGCCAAATGGCGCAATCTCTGCTTCGGCCCAATCAACCACCCCAACTAGATTGCAAGACAACTCGTTCACGATAATATTGCAGACACCAAAGTCTTTGTGCAGTAGCACCATGGGAAGAGAAAAAATGGACGGTAACGAGTTGAGAGACTTCTATTAATGGGCGGAAGCGACTAGGGAGAGAAGCAAATAACAAATTCAGCTCATTTTTGTATCGACGGTGTAGGTTGTCGCGGTACGTTTGATCAACATCTTGAGGCCCTTTCCACGAAAGAGCAAAGAACCTAAAAGGGCCCGTAATTAGCAATTTGGTGTATTTATAACGGGAATGCTAAGTATACTTCGCGATATCAGATACAAGAGTCTTGCGCCATGAAGAAAACTTAGGTGAGTTTTCGGGCACCTGACTGTTATGTGCAAGGATAAAATCCAAATAACTAATGCCCCTTACTCGGCTCATGACGTAGATGTAAAGGGGTTTTTAACTCTCAATAACTTCTCCAATCTGCCCCAAAAAGGCGACATAGGGTGCAAAGTGGCCGTAGATGCTTCGAGCGAGATTCGCAATCTCCATCCTTAGTTGGAGGGACCCAAGGCGAAACTGAACGACGAAGTCGGCATTGGGTCCGGCGTAGACGGTATAGCTGCATACACCTTGCACGGTCACGGGAACGACGTTGCCACCAAGATGCTCCCTCGCAAAAGTGTCACAGACTGAGCGAGTCGCTGCAGTCTTCTCGAAGAATTCAGCAATTTCTTGGTCAACAGAGTATGTGAGGTCACTGGTAGCCATGGTGGGCACAGGTTGCTATGTTCAACGATATGGATTAGGAACGAAGCAGGAGAACGTGGTTGGGGCAAGGTAGAAGAAGAGGTGTCTTTATATTATACCCCTGGTATTCGTAATTATGTTCGACTGGGTGTCAGGTGACAGAGCATCGACATTCGGAGGCCTGATGTGCCTGCCCGAGAGTTTGGTCACCATTTGCCGTTCCGGACAAACAGTTTACCTGACAAAAGCCTAAACTAAATAAAACAAAACTAACCTGATGTAGTAAATCAAATCACAGGTCCCTATATTACAGCAAGAGTCACGAAAATGGTGGAAGGCCAACAGGCTTGAATCTGCATTTATGGCTCAACCTGTAAACGCATTATGAGGAGATTTCTTGGGGGATATCCGGTATATCGCCTTCATGTGGCATCCGCAATTGCCCAGAATGTGCAAAACAAGCTAAATGGGAAATATACAATGTTTCGTTTTGCTTTGATCTAGATAACCTATCTTGTACATAAATTTATTCTAGTGTGAGAGACTCATTGGAGAATGGAATCAGGCAGGGTGTCAGATCTGGTGATTCCTGGAAGGTCTTGTCGAATGGCCACATGGGGCGACAAATACGCTGATGATCAAGGCGAGGAAGATCCTGGTCAACACCACCGGGCGTCAGAGCCAGCATCCAGTCAGTCGCCATATTGAAAAGTTCTGGCTCCAAATACCCAATCTTGACCATCACGATATCGACCGATCGAGGTTGGAGATTGAGATCGGTGAAATCTTTCTCGTGGTGGTAAGGTTTGCGAAGTCTGGTGATAATGACATACACGCTGCCGACCTGAAGCACCGCTTCAACTACAGCATCTCGATCTCCATGTTTGATCGCATGAACACGTCCTGTCATGCTTACTGGGCCTTCATGGATGTTATCCACCTGTGCACCAGCAGTGACGGTAACCGTGGCTCCTATGCCTACTTCGAGGATTTTCTCGATAGCTTGCGGTCCCGGAATGCTGGCGTAAATTACTTTAGGACCAGATGACTGCTGAAACTCGGGCCGCTCAAGCACTCTGGCGAGGCTCCAGGTAACGTCGCCCGCACCTCCAGCTGTAGGGTTGTCGCCAGAGTCCGAGATGAAGTAAGGTCGGGCTGTCGAGTTCAGAGCAGTGTCAATACACTGCGCGAGAGATCCAGTCGGTGCAACGAATTCGAATCTCTCACGACTATCCCAGAAGTAGTCTGCAAGCTTTCGAGCACCAGCATTGACCGCGTCGGTGTCCCATCCCGTCACCATCACGACCGCGTGGTTGCGAGGCTCATCGGCCCAGGCATATCCCACCCAGATAGCAGCATCTAGAACACCGGGCATCGATTCAACTTCGGGCACAAGGGCGTAAAGTCCCTTAGCGGGCTCTAATCGCGTGGATGTTTGTTCTCCTGGAAGCAAAATAGGTATCGGAACCCATGCTTTCAATGGACGGGCTGGTGATGAGCCCCCCGCAGTCAACAAGTTGACTAGGTTTCGACAGGCTCGCTCTTTGGTGTCCATCGCATCTTCATGGGGTGCCATGCGGTAGCAGGTAATGAGGTCTGTTTGGTGTGCCAGCTGCCGTGAGACATTTCCATGAAGATCCATTGATGCCGACACAATGACCTGCTCACCGATGACTCGTCTTACTCGACGGAGAAGTTCAGCCTCAGCATCGTCTAGGCCTTCCACGCACATCGCCCCATGGATATCGAACCAAAGCCCCTGTATAGAGGTTGAGTTGCATATCTCTGTCAACCGTGTGATAATTTCCGCAGCAAGCTCTTCGAATACATCTCGAGTGACAATTCCTCCGGGAAGGGCATGCCCGATGAGTGAGCCACGCCAGTCAGCCGCCTCGCCAAGGGGTGTACCAGGATGAATGAAGGTATACTTGTCGATGACCTCTTTACCGCGTCGAGGATGGAATGCAGGTGCGAGAGTACGGGCCGGAGAGAACCCGGAGGTTTCGCAGGCAAGTCCCGCAATGGCGATGACTGGACGGCCTGCCATTGTATGCCGTGGCTTCTTTGTGCGGCTTCTTGAAGTGAAAGAAGCTTGGGGATTATACATCTCTCTCTAAAAGTACACTCGACGCGGATGGGCCAAGGTTGCACCGAGGCTTGCGAAGCTTTCCCTTGATATGGCTTAGCGCGCTGGTAGATCCATGCAACGTCGCTTCGGGCCGCCCCCCCCCCC
>JGI24509J20081_1000206_pt1 | contig 48261 bp, 38 predicted proteins | sample LinPmetageLP29_FD_20081 | JGI IMG/M metagenome (IMG submission 20081) | reverse complement strand
GAACCCGCGACAGTGGGAATTCCTTGGATCGGGTGCCAGGCTAATTCCCACTAGGCCACAGTGGAGGAGCGGTGCTAAAGAGGACAATTTACTGAGATATAGAGGAGCATCCTTCCCCACTTCCCCAACTTTGTATGGGGTAAGTGCGGTGGGTCCCGCCAAGCGGCCCTCGACAAATGGGACGCAAAAGACGGAAAACATATCGGATCTGGCATAAGCTACAGGACAATCACTTCATACAGCGTTCTTTGAACTTGATTTCCTGATCTATCTTTATGACTGGAATAATAGTCTAGAAGTAAGTCGTTTCTATTCCTGTAATGCTTGCTGAAACTCTGCCGTGACACAATCTATTTGGCCCCCATCATCTTGACTATACTTAGCACACAGCTTCTGTCAGCCTCGGTTACTATTCTTGGGAGCAATAAGCAGCTCCTGGTACTGTGGAGTTGATTCGGGCTTTATTTGATTGTTTCGAGAATCGCGAGGATGGACGCGTTTGTATTCTTCGCCCCGTGTATTACACCCATACCTGCACGTCAGGACCCGTGGACTCCGATGGCTGCAGTCTTTACAAGGTTACAATGGATGCTTTCATTTTAGAAACATGGAAAATGTAATTGAATAGAATGTGTAATATTCACGGTTACTAGAATATGTGCTGCATACCAGCCGGCGCATCTTCATCATACAACCTCCCCTGTTCCTGGAAAAGAACTCCTGCACAAGAACCCTAGACCAGTTGAAGGGTTCCCAAACGAAGCTCGACTGCTAGTTTACGACAGCCGAAGATCTTTTTCTCTTGCAAATACCATTATGCCATGGACTAAAAGCCCGCGAAGAGATCGACAGATCAAAGTCCGACTCCCAAAGCCAATGATTGCGCCCGGGTGAAGTGTCGGTATGTACTTCATATGCAGATGCAGGAAAACGCCGCGCTGGCTAATGATGCATGGACAAAGAAAATGGGAAGGATAATACCTCGGTGTGGAACGACCTGAGGGGGTATCGCAAAGAAAAATGATGGTGGTGGATAGTTGACGCTTGGCCATCCTGGTGACAAGGATTGAAAGGCGGTTGGTGATGCCAGCTCACCTTGCAGACTCAAAAAGGGAGTCGCATATGGGGTTAGAAGGTTACAGGGGCAAGACTCGCGACGGGTCTTGGAGAAAGCGCCTACGGTATGCGGCTATTTCGGCAGCCACAGTGCTGAAATCTTTCACCTTGTCACGTCGCATCTGATTGATGATCTCTTTCAGACCGGCGAGGTAGGTCTCTTTTTCTTCTTCGGTTTGGCCTTCTCGGACAGCTCCCATCTCAATAAGGATCTTGTCATCTGTCGAGGTTAATAGCACTGTGGTCAGCATGCGGACAGGGTAGAAAAAGAGCAGAAAAAGGGAGCGACGGAGAAGATGAAATGAAGGAAGGAAGTGGACGGAGCCATGAGCAGGAGAAATGAGAATGGCCCACGCAAATGTCCAAGGGAAATGATGGAGATAGGAAAGGAAACCATATACAAGGTTGCACGGCTGTTAATTTGTCGACGCACCGCTTAAAGTAATATCCCGGAAGTGTTGGAAATCACAGGACCGGTCGTTGCAGACACCGCCAGCCACTTCGTATGGACAGAAATATCTCATCGTATCAATGTTATGGCTGTATGTTAGCGAACGGTAGCCGTCCGAAACGTCTTCAGCGTAGTTGGGATGGTAGCGATAGGCCTTGAATAACCGCAAGGGGCTGACGTAGGGAGTAAATTTCGGCTGCGTCTTGGAAGTTTGCGCTTGATCCTGAACGGTGGTGGGTTAGTGTTTTGACGACCAATTTCTTCAAGGGAAGGTGTTGCTCATACACTGAATATTCCGATCTGGAAATCACGTCTTGGTTCCGAATGATAAGGCCCCGGAGGTGCCCACGTTAGCGGTTCTTCAGCCCGAGGTTGATGCCGTGAGCGTGGGGACTCTGCAGGGGCGGGAGGAGCGGGACTGAAAGGGGGACTGTAGGCCTCATCGGCCTCCTCCTCCTCGGCCTTAGATTCGGCCTCAGCGCCAGTCTCAGGCTCCGGAGGCTCGTAAGCGTCCGACTCCGGGGAATATTCCCTAGAGTCCCTGTCATTCTCGACCCCTTGGTCATCCTGTTCATCCATGGCTTCGTCCTCCTCAACGAAAGACATTGGCAGTTCTTCGGGCTGAGAATAGTCGACGTTATCTGTATCCAACTGTTCTTCCACATCCGACACCGGAGCGGATTCCGCGACACTGGTTTGGACACCGGAGACATCGGCTTCTTCTGCTGAGATATCGTGGCCAGAACCGACACCATCAACAGATTCATCCATGGCAGAGCTAGTTGTATCAGACTGTGAAGGAGAGGATGGCAAATCGCCACTATTGGTGTCTTCGTCCGCCGTGAATCCATTGGTGGGTACGGCTGGTGTGTATTCGGCAGAATCCGATGAGCATACAGCGGTTCCATGACCAGGAGCGAAAGCATCCACGGGGACAGCTGCCTTGGGCTCTACGGGGACTGATCTTGTCGAGGATGCTGAGTGACAGATGTTAGTAAATATAGACTTCTGTTTTGATGGAAAGTGACAAAACATGACGGTACCTTTTTTGACAGCAAGATGCTGTACTTTGAGTTTCGCCTGTCTATGGAGATCATCCATATGCTCCAGCGGCGAGGCACTGGTCTCATGGCCGAGATTTCTGAGCTCCTCAACAAGCTGGGGCCCCCCGTCCAATCCTACGAAAGCCGCGGCTAGCTGTCGTTCAATATCCTCTTTGCAGTCAGAGAGAAATTCTTCAGCCCTTGGAGTGGTAAGGTCGGATTCTATATCTTTCAGGCGCAGGAGATTGGGTCTGAAGCTGGCCAGCTGTTCCGCATTCATTGAAGCCAGAATCCTCACGGATGAATCACTGAGGAAATCAATGAGGTTTGACCGATCAACTAAACCGTTCTTGCTAGTGGTCGCGCCGGTTTGCAATCCTGGGCCCGAGGACGGGCCCGTAGAAGCTTCGGCAACTTCTGATTCAGCCGCGCTCGACTGTGCGGCTGCTGATAATACGCCGGAATCATCAAAAGAGCGCGCAGACTCAGTGCTACTAGCAGCAAGCTTTGCCTTTCGCTTCTGCTCAAGCTCTGCAATCTTGCGGCGCATGGCCTCGATCTCTGACTCCCGTTTCCGGATATGCTCTTGGTCACCGGGCCGGAATGATCCTTTCGGAGTTGACGTAGAAGCTCTGGTAGAGGGGTATTTCTGAAGTGGCGGTCTTGCGGTTTCGGTAGTGACCATAGATGATACTCCTTGCTCTGGGGCGGAGTCAACGTCCATGTTATCGCCTTCATCATCTCCATAGAGAGATTCCCCGTCACTGATATCGATAATGAGTTTCTCAGCAGGCCCACGATGACCTTGGCTCGAGTGCCTCTTTGGAATAGCAGCTGGCTCATCAAAGTCGGCGGCGCGGGGGCGTTTGCGCTGAGTTGCTCCACTCACCGGTGTCGAATCCACGACGATGGCTAGGGTAGCTTCGGTAGGGGTCTTCAAGCCAGAATCCTGCTGCGAACTAGCCATAGAAAGACCTGGAATACCGGCGACTCGTGTGGACTGTGGCACAGGCGGGCGAACAGGCAGTGGGTGTTGAACAGCAGGGGCAGCGGGCTCAGACGGAAGATCACCCTGGTTAGACTTGTCGGCCTCAGTGGGTTGCTGAGCCTGAATCTCAGCCTGTTGTTGCTTCCTCAGCAATGCTTGTCTTTTGAGCTCTTCTATCCGTTGCCTCGCCAATTCCGTTTGAGCTTTATTCCGTTCCCTAACCGGAACCACCTTCTCCTTGCCGGAAGTTCCATTGGAAGGCGTGCGTTCTGCATTTGCAGGCGCTTCCGTTTTGAGTGCCACTTTAGACTCCGATGCCGCCTCCGTTGACATGGCCTCCGATGACTTGACTTCCGATGCCTTGGCAGCCTTGGCCGCAAGCATCTTAGCGATAAGCTCTTTCCTCTCCATGGGCTTACTGCCGTCAGTCTGGGAGGGAGCAGACGCAACCTTTTGGACTGTAACTGGAGTCTGCTTTTTGCTTTTTTCCGAAGCGGCTACATCCACTTGTTTGGGGCCAACAGGAGGCGCTCCAAGACGTGACGCAGGTGCACTGGGATCTGTAGCCGTTGTCTCACCTTGAGACGCTATGACTTTGATCCCAACCTCGTCATACAGTCGTTTCAAGATTACCGGGTTGATACCTTCCGCTACCAACTCCTGATATCGAATATTGTGAGGTGCCAGACTGAGCAATGCGCCCTGTGCTTGAATACGGAGCTGAGCCGCAGATTTCGGAGGACTTGGGCCCTCAGTTGTTGCAGTTACATCGCTTTTCTGCATCTCTATTGCGCGATGGACCACATCTGGATCCGCCGAAACTGACAGCGGTGGATTGTAAGGCGAACTACTCCGACCAGAAGAGTCTGACCTTGATGATAAAGTTTCACCCTCTTCCAAGTCAGAATACCGAGCAGCAGATGCGCCACTCCCAGCAGCCCGTTTGACAGTCTTCCCGTGTTCCTTTGTTCCAAATGACCGCCCGCCTTCACTGACCTCGCCTTCTTCGCGATTTGAATCCGCAGAGTTTGACGTGCCTCGTGCCTGCAACCGAGATTCTGAGGGTTGACCGCGGCCGCCTCCATGGGCGGTAACCGGAACTGGGCCAGGATCGGACCCTAGGGATGCGAAGGGCATCGGTGGGTACCCAAATGGAGGCATGGGCATGGGAGGAAAAGGTGGGCCTTGTGCAGGGTCGAACTGCCCCATAAACGGGAATTGAGGAGGGAAAAAGAAACCTGGAACAGCCGTACTAGATATTTGCGAATTGCCGTTAACGGCCGCCAAATTGTAGTCGTAATTAGGTTCATGGTTGGCGGGACGTGGCTGGCTAGTTGAAGCGTATTCGGGATTGCCAGGGTAGGTTGGAGGGATCATCGAAGGGAATGAGGGTGGCCACTGCGCTGCATGATTGGAGTGGCCACCAAATGGAGGTGGTGGTTGATTTGACATGGCGAAGAGAGCCAGGCCAGTCGAAGACGGAGCGATACTCGCGTCGTGAGAAAGCCAACCGTAGATGGCGATATCTAGGAAAGCGACAGCGACGTCAGATTCCCCATATCATGGTGTGAACCGCGTGATAGAATCGTGAATAGCTTCGACTTCGAGACTATCAAGCAGGCGGGTAGCTGCGTTCCAGTCAAAGACCTCAGTATGAGATGGTGAAAGTGAGGGGGATGAGGGTGCAACAAGAGCGGGGGTGAAAGTAGGAAATGAGTCGAGAGTCGAGGTCAAATTCGAAGACGAGTGTCGCGGAAGTGGACCAACGTGAATTAAGCGCCCGCGAAAAAAGAATGACATCACGTGACCGTGCACGGGCCAGGATCGGCGGGAGCCCGAGGAACGCAGTGTAAACAAACAGCATCAGCTCTCTCCACTTGACGACATCATGTCCCTCTTGGCTCAAACTGGGGATTTCGCCTCTTGTTTTCTCTTGTGCTCTACATTCCCACCTGTTTTTTCTATTTCTCGGGCTTATTAGCCTATTATCGATTGCCACATTATTTAAATTGTGTGCTTGGGCTATGGGACACGGCAGTGAACTTGAATAATGACCTATTGAATGACCTTCCGACATGCTTCCCTCTCAACTGAACAGTGCCAACGGCTCGCCCAAGCGAGCAAGCCTTTTTGGGCGCTCCTCGCCCTCGCCAGCACCCTCACAGAACCGGCCAAAGTCAGCGATCATCACATCATCCAATGGAATTCAGCCGGCCAAAGGTCACCTTCGCAACTCCTCAGTCTCGCAAATTCACTCCTCATTATCCCCCGCAAGGGCAAACCGTGAACGGTCTAACTCCGGTCGGAATAATGCCTCTTCTGGAACCTTTGCGCCAAGTTTCATCAAGTCCGAGGAGCTTAGGCGCGGGGCCGATCAAATTCGCGGATTAGAAGGCGAGAATGATTTTTCGGGCAACAAATATGTGTGGCTCCGGGATCCTGAGAAGGCGTTCGTTCGTGGTCTGGTATTGGAAGAATTGGAGGGAGGACAGCTCCTTGTGCAGAGCGACGATGGTGATGTAGGAGTTTATTCTCCAGAGGCTATGGCCCCCAGCGCTGACGGTTTTATTAGCAACGTGAAGTTGATGCGGATCAAGTCGACAAGGTCAATCCGGCCAAGTTCGATAAAGCAGATGACATGGCCGAATTGACGCACTTGAATGAGGCCTCGGTGGTTCACAACCTTCACACTAGATACCAGTCGGATTTGATTTACGTCAGTCACCTTGGGAACTACCGGTGGTTGAGGGCTATACTGACATCGATATATCACAGACATACTCCGGGCTCTTCTTGGTCACGATCAATCCGTATTGCCCGCTGCCTATCTACACCAATGAATACGTGAAGATGTACAAGGGCCGTGGGCGGGAGGAGACTCGACCCCATGTTTTCGCGATGGCCGACGAGGCTTTCCGGAACCTTGTGGAAGAAGGCCAGAATCAGAGCATTCTTGTGACGTGAGTTTGTTGATTGTGAAATTCCTTTGCTCCAAGTCTAACTCGATCGCTCGATTCATAGTGGTGAATCCGGCGCCGGTAAGACCGAGAATACCAAGAAGGTCATCCAGTACCTAGCAGCCGTTGCCACGTCCGATACGCCATATGGTCGATCAGGCACAAAGAACCTCTCCAATCTGTCTCAACAAATCCTCCGCGCGAACCCTATCCTTGAAGCCTTCGGGAATGCCCAAACCGTGCGAAACAACAACTCTTCTCGGTTTGGCAAGTTCATTCGGATAGAGTTCTCGCGATCCGGCCAGATTAGTGGAGCATGGATTGACTGGTATCTGCTGGAGAAATCGCGCGTCGTGAAGCCTAACTCCACCGAACGAAACTACCATATTTTCTATCAGCTGTTGCAGGGTGCGGACAAGAAAACTCGTGAAAAGCTCTTGCTCGACGACATGCAAATTGAGGACTTCGCTTATACAAGGGATGGCAATGATTCCATCGTGGGCGTTTCCGACAGTGATGAGTGGAATTCTCTGATTGAGGCTTTCCATGTGATGGACTTCTCAGAGGAAGATCAACTGTGCATCCTGCGGACGATTGCCGCCGTTTTGCACCTTGGCAATGTGACCGTCGCCAAGGAGAGTATTCGCGCAGACCAAGCCGCTCTTGGTCGCGATGGATATGCTAGCGTGGAGAAGGCTTGTCACCTCCTGGGAATCGACCGCGAGCCCTTCATAGAAGGACTGCTGCACCCTCGAGTGAAGGCCGGTCGTGAATGGGTTAAGAAGGTGCAGACGCCGGAGCAAGTACGTCTATCGCTCGATGCCTTATCCAAAGGTATTTACGAGCGCGGCTTCGGCGATTTGGTGACACGCATCAATAACAAGCTCGGTCGCTCAATGGCTGATGATAACTATTTCATTGGCGTGCTCGATATCGCTGGTTTCGAGATCTTCGAGAACAACAGTTTCGAGCAGCTCTGCATCAACTACACCAACGAGAAGCTCCAGCAATTTTTCAATCATCATATGTTTGTCCTTGAACAGGAGGAGTATGCCAGAGAGCAGATTGAGTGGCAGTTCATAGACTTTGGCAAGGATCTGCAACCAACCATCGACCTGATCGAGCTAACCAATCCCATTGGTATTTTCTCTTGCCTTGATGAAGACTGCGTGATGCCCAAAGCGACAGACAAGTCTTTCACAGAGAAGCTCCACTCACTTTGGGACCGCAAGACCCCCAAGTACCGCTCTGCTCGTCTCAACCAGGGCTTCGTGCTCACCCATTACGCTGCTGAAGTCGAGTACACCACACATGACTGGCTTGAGAAGAACAAAGACCCCATGAACGACAATATCACGCGTCTCCTCGCTGATTCTGTTCAACAGCACGTGGCGAACCTGTTCTCTGATTGCGCTGATTCTATCGAAGGCGGCGAAAATCCCAGAAGTCGGGTCAAGAAGGGCTTGTTCCGGACCGTGGCACAAAGGCACAAAGAGCAGCTCTCCAGCTTGATGGCCCAGCTCCACTCGACCCATCCCCATTTCGTCCGTTGTATCTTGCCGAACCACAAGAAGCGCCCGAAAATGCTGCACGCTCCTTTGGTACTGGACCAACTGCGATGTAATGGTGTACTGGAAGGAATTCGAATCGCTCGAACTGGATTCCCCAACCGTCTGCTGTTTGCCGAGTTCCGACAGCGGTACGAGGTCCTTTGCAAGAACATGCCAAAGGGATACCTTGAAGGACAGAGTGCGGCTCAAATCATGCTGGAGAAACTTGGGATGGACAAGGCCTGGTACCGCGTTGGCCGTACTAAGGTTTTCTTCAGAGCTGGTGTTCTGGCAGACTTGGAAGAGAAGCGAGACCAGCTTATCCGGAGTATCATGAGTCGCTTCCAGTCAGTGGCCAGAGGATTCGTCCAGCGTCGCATCTCGAATAAGCGCCTGTACCGTGCCGAGGCCACGAGAATTATTCAGCAAAACTTCCACGCCTATCTCGAGCTCAAGAGCAGTCCTTGGTGGCGGATTTTTTCAAGAATGAAACCTCTCCTTGGAGACACGCGCACTGCCAAGGAGCTTAAGAAGAGGGATGACCAGATCAAGGATATGGAAGCAAAGATGAAGCAAGATATCCTTGATAAGCAAAAGCTGGATGAGGACAGGCGCCGCGTGGAGATAGAGATCCAAAAGATCCAGCAAACTCTAGAAAGCGAGCGTGCCCTTGCACTCGACAAAGAAGAGATCTTCAAGCGTCTGCAGGACCGTGAAGTGGAGCTCACCGAGAAACTCTCCGAGGCGATCGCAGACCAGGAGACGTTGGAAGAGCAGTTGGATGAGTTGGTGGATGCTAAGAAGAAGACCGATGAGCAGTTGCAACTGCGCATCAGCCAACTCGAACAGGCTGGTCAAATCATCCAGACACTTGAATCTGAGAAGAATCAACTGCAATCTTCATTGGAAGAAATCGAGAACAGACTAGCTGTGGCCGAGGGACAGTTCTCCGGGAAGAACAGTCAGATCCAGGAGCTTACCCAAGAAATCAAAATGCTCCAAAGCCATCTCAGCTTGAAGGATCGGAAGCTCCAAGACTTGGAGGCCAAGTTATTGAAAACGGACCAGGATCTCGATGTGAAGCTTGCCAACACAACCAAGGAGTTGGACAAGTCCAAGAAGCAGGTCCGGGAGCTTTCTGAAGAAAACCGGTCGATCCGCCAACAGATTAATGAGCTTTCTTCTACTTCAACCGGCTATGAGGATTTGCTTCGTCGCAAGGAGAGCGAAATGGCTGTTCTTCGAAATGATATGAAGAAGCATGACGAAGACAAGCGATCCTTGATTGCTGAGAAGACCTCTCTCTCTACTCGCCATGACAACATGCAGCAGCGTCTCCGCGAGGTTCAAGCTGAAAGAGATGCTATGCGATCAGAAAAGGTCCAACTGGAGCGGGAGGCGGCAGATGTCAAGAGATTGCTTGACGAAAAGCGATCTGAAGATGCCGAGGCTGGGGAAAGCCGCCGAATGCTGGAGCAGCAGGCTCACGACCTGAAGGAACAACTCTTCAAGGCTGAAGCAGACCTCAGCCGTGAACGTCAGTCAAGAGATGACGTTCAAATGCTTGCCGAGCACAATCTCGCCCAGCTAAAGGAGAAGTACAACGCACTGAATGACTCTAAGATCGAAATCGAGAAGGAGATGTACATTCAGCAAGATAGTCTTCGCCGAGCCACCGAGGCACGTGTCGCCGCGGAGAATTCAAGGAAGGAACTGCAAACGGAGTTGATCAAGCTTCGTGAGCGGTTCGCGGATGTCGAAAATGCTCGGCTCAATGCCGAGGCAGACATCGAGCGCAAGATCAAGAACCAGGCCGACGAGCACATCATCAGCTTGCGGACCGATCTTGATGAGAAGACGCAGTTGCTTGAGGATCTAGAAAACGAGCGCTATCAGCTTTCGGTTCGAGTCCAACAACTTGAACATGCAATTTCGGAATCTGACAATTTCCGCATTCGCCACGATCAACACAAGGAGCGGCTTGAAAGGGAGCTAGTGACCTTGAGAGGCCGACTGACAGCTTCGGAGAATGATAACCGATCCCTTCTGACCAAGATTCAACAAAAGAATCTGGACATTGCCCGCTCAAACTCGAAAGCCAGCGACAACAACCGAGTCCGGTTGACGAACCTCCAAAAAGAGAAGGCAAAGCTCGATGAAGAGAACAAGAAGCTCGAACGCCAACTGGGCGAGTCACAGCTTGCGATCACATCCCTCGAAAAGCAAAAGGAGAAGTTGTCCTTGAGCTTGGAGGATCTCAACCACGAGGTCCAGCGTGAGCATAAGACGAGCCGCAATGCTGAAAAGGCCGCATCCACAGCCAACATTCAGCTTTCAGAGGCGAATCGCAATCTCGAAAATGAGCGACAATTGCGGGCTCAGGCGCAGGCGAATACCCGGCAAACTCAGAATACTTTGGATGGGGCTCACAAAGAGATCGCAGATCTCCACCGCCAGTTGATTCTTCTGCACAGAGTGTTTGAGCCCGAGGCATCTGAGCCGAGCCAGTCCTGGGAGGCCGTTCAACCGCACCTGTCGAAACAGGTCGACTTGGCGCAAGTTCTCGACACAGTACAGCACAGACTCCAGGTAACAGAGGAGAAGTATTGGCGTGCCGAAAGTCAGCTTTCGGAGATGCGCCGACGTCATGCGGATGAAATGAAGGAGCTCGATTCCAGATACTCTACCTCGAAGCGTGCCCTGCTTGAGGAGATCGACCACAACGAAGTTGCCAGCAACCGCACACCTGCACACTTCAGGAAGAACTCTGAAAATGCGGTCAAGAGATTCTCAAACCCGACCACGCCAAACAGGCGATACCACAACCTTCAAGACGGAGCACCTGATTCTGCTCGGTCAGACAGAACGGTCGATACTGTGGGCTATCAAAAGCGCATGGATGCGGCTGCTGAAATCGAGGAGCTTCAGAACAAACTGCAGATGACTGAGATGCAAAATAAGCACCTTCAAAGTCAGCTCCAGTCCACTCCCACTCGGGATATCTGGCAAGATGAGAGTCCTTCGATTCGTCGCATGCAGCTTCTTGAGCGTGAGAACGGACGACTTCACGACCAGCTGGATGATTCTGCTAAGAAGGTTTCATCTCTGGAACGAAGCATTCGCTCTGGACAGCTGTCACTTCGCGATGTCCAGGCCAAGTCGCATGAGGAGTTGTATGATCTGATCAACTCGCAGGAGCAGTCTCGCCGTTCTTTGCTTAAGGTCCACAATGATACCATCGCTGAATATGGCGAGGCCAAGTCGCACTACGAAAAATTGAAGCGCAGCAAGGCTGCTTTGGAGGTCGATCTTCGCGACGCTCGCTCCGAAATCCAAGAGCTGCAAGCCGGCAGAGAGCATGATGCCTCCAGCCGCAACCAGCTCCTCCAAGAATTCTCGGACTTGCAGATACGTCTGGATGCCGAGACATCCAGGACTGCCGATCTTGAGTCTAGCCTCAGCTTGTACAAGAGCCGCGCTGATGACTACTTCAGCAAGCTTGAACAGGCCGAGATTACTGTTCTGAAGGCCAATCGCGCTGAACAGTTTGCGAAGTCCCAAAGCCAGGAAGCCACAGAGACTTGCGCTCAGATCATGTCTGAGAGGAAGGAGATGGATGCACTCATTGAGGATTTGCAGCGACAGACTCAGTCTTTGGAAGCCCGTATGGAGGACCAGGCTGCAGAGCTTCAAGGTGCCTTGCAGGCCAAACAACGTCTCCAGAATGAGCTCGAGGACTACAGGAACCAGCGCGCCATTGACCTTGAGGACAAAGAAACCTCGATGGAGCAGACAAGACAAAAGTACCAGAGAGAGTTCTCCACCATCAACAGTGAACTCGAGATGGAACGTGAGCGGTTGCTCAATGTCCGCGGAGAGAACTCTCGCCTGCGTGAGGATCTTGAGAATCTTCGAAGCAAGTGGGACAACGAAGTCATCAACAGCTCGACCTGGGCGAAGGAGAAAGGCCGCATGGACATGGTTATGCAAGACCTCACCAACTCTCGCGATGAAGCTGCCAAAGCTCACAACGAAGCCCAGAGCAAGGTTGTCTCACTACTCTCACAAGTGCGGGCTCTTCGTACCAGTATCGACGATGTAACGGCCGAGCGCGACTTGCTTCTCAAGGATAAGAAGATGCTCGAGGGCCGACTGGCCGAGGCTGGAGAGCGTCTCGAGGATCTTGCCAAGGGCGAGAGCCCTTCCATGCGCAATGCAGCTAGTATGGATCGTGAGCTTCTCGAACTTAAGTCCAAACTCGCTCAGCAAGAAGACTTGTCCACTGCCGCTGTTGGCAAGATGCGCCGCGCTGATGCCCTGGCTACCGAAATACAGAAAGAGCTTACCACCGAGCGCGAGACCAATGCCCAGCTTTTCAAGGACAAGGCTGGATTGGAGAAGCAGCTTAAGGAGGTGCAGCTCCGATGTGTTGATCTCGAGACCAAGAGCTACTCGTCCGGTAGCCAAGATGTGCGATTCTTGCACAAGCGTATCAAGGAGGTAAGGAATCTAGATACCTTATTTATTGCTTTGTGTAACTCTGCTAACCCATATTTTACTTACAGCTCGAGACCCATCTCGAAGAGCAGGAGAGCAAGAACAGTGCCGAACAGCGGTCTGTTCGCAACGTCGATCGCACCGTCAAGGATCTCCAATCCCAGATTGATCGCCGCGACAAGATCAACTCCCAACTTAATGACGATGTCAATAAGGCTCGAGATAAGATCGAGCGACTCCTCCAAAACATCGACGAGCTCCAGCAAGGCGACACCGAAACCCAGCTGCAAGTTCGCCGTGCGGAGCGAGAGTTACGCGAGGAACGCGAGAAGACCCTCCGGCTAGAACGCGAGCTCGAAGGATTGAAGGGAATGCGGTTTGAGAGAGCCGGCACACTCACCCGGTCACCTATGGCCGCACTGAGCGATGTGGGTAGCCGACGAGGAAGTGCAGTATACGGATCTAATGACACCCCTCAGCGGAAACCCAGCAACACCAAAGGGTTTTTGTGAATAGAGCTGAAGGAATGTGTACCACGTTTATTCTTGGGTTTTAGCCATGATTTTTCTGTTTTTAGCTTGTGATTTGGGGTTGGCGTACATGTGCATTCGGAAATGGACACTTTCGTCTTTCTTGTTGACCTCTAGGTCCTGTTCATATTGCTTGAAGGAGCATCTGACTTATCCAGTGCAATTGCAGAGGTGTGCATCTACTAAAGCCCATTAACATTCAAAGTGTAGGACTAAGAGTTGAAACCGGGTTTTTGTTGATCTAGAAAATAGTTTAATCAGACGGCACAACGGGCACTCCAGCCCCTGCAATTCTCATTCGCTGGTATCGCATCCTCCTCGAGCCGCGGTTCCGCCTGTAGAGCATAGAAATGATTACATCAAAAAGTAACCGAAAAATATAAGCATGAGTGTGATTCCAGCGTAACCAAAATAAATGCTAACGGCTGCGGTCGAGAGCACGTGATAACCGCGCGGCAGGCGGCAGTTTGCCGCCGAACCTCATCCACAGCTGTCAAGCTTCAGATTTCCTCTTTGGATTCCTCCCACGACCCTTTTTACTACTTTCTGGGTCACAGACCGTGCCAATCTCCCATTATGGTAAGCCAATCTTTCCTCACCAAGGCGACCCTATCGATCCTGTCTACGAACACCCCATGAATGAATTTGCTAATCGACTCCTCTACGATGGACAGGCTCGCAACAGTGAAAAGGCGCAGTCCATGCTGTTTCGCTTCCGGGCGCAACAAGCAGCGGACATGGGCATCATTGACCTCGGACGCACACGACGCCCCAAAGCCATCACAAGCATCGACTCGGTCCCGACATGCGAGCGCTGGCGCGGCCAGGTTCTCAAAGAAATCTCCCGCAAAGTGTCTCGCATCCAAGAGCCCAACTTGAGCGACTACCAGATCCGTGATTTGAACGACGAGATTAATAAGCTCATGCGTGAGAAATGGGCGTGGGAAATGCAAATTCGAAACCTGGGCGGTCCGAACTACATGCGTGGTTCGGGTCGGGTTTACGACGATGAAGGCCGTGAGATTCCGGGCGGAGGCAAAGGTTATCGATACTTTGGCCGTGCTAGAGAATTACCCGGTGTTAAGGAGATGTTTGAGGCGGCGACACGCAAGGCGAGAGGGCCTCCTGAGGAGGAGGGTGAGGGGGTTGGTAGGGGTGGAGAGATCGCGACAAGGAAGGTCGATGCCAACTACTTTGGATACGGTCTGGACGAGGAGGACGGAACTCTTCTAGCCTATGAGAAGGCCAAGGAGAAAGAGGCTGTTGAACATTTGCGTCATCAGAATGAAGATGACGCCGAGGATGGCTGGGAGTCATTACCGGGTGATGCAGGTGACGGCGTCGAATGGCGACTTCCTACACTAGAGGAGGTGCAAGAGGAACTCGTCGATAGGCGACGCAGACGTCTGCTAGACAAGATCTCTTAGAGGTTGCATCTGTCGAGGGGTTTCCCCCTGTTGTTTCCCCTCTCTTTTGTCCCGGCGTTATGGATGCTTCTGCGCAATATTCACACATCTTGAGCATTTTCTATTTACCTTTCAGTGATACATCAATCTGGTCATTCAAAAGATACACGTCTATTATATTCAAGAGATTCGTTCAATATTATGTACAGCACATTAGCAAGCAGCTATTCATCCCGATTCTTTCGAGACACTCTTTCGGCTCTTAGTGCCTGGGTCATGCTCATTTGTTCAACCTTTAAAGGGTCATCCCGACGCCGTTGTTCTTCCTCAAGGTCATCGAGCATAAACCGGCCGACATCCCCATGTCGCCATTTCTGTATGAAATGCAGAGCGGCACCGTCTATATTGGGCACTCCACCCTTTCCAAGCAGCCCGGTATAGTGCGCAAACTTCTCCAGCAGCGGCATAACCTCGTTTGTCGGCTCGGACCAACGCTGATATGCCTGCGCATCATGCAAGTTGATCTTATACAATAGATAGTCGACGAGAGTGACGGGCGATATCACAGCGTCCTTGACGCAACCGCAAAGCGCCAGCTTGAGCATATTCTCCGCGTCTGGGACATATGGCATGAAAACACCCGGCGTATCGAGAACATACACATGCGACCCGCTCTCTCGCTCGATAATCTTAACCGGAGTTCCAATTTTCCTTGTAATACCCGGCTGGCCTCCAGTTTTCAGGGCCTTTGCTTTGCCCACACCATAGTTTCGTAGGTGATTGATCAATGTCGACTTGCCGACATTTGGCATGCCGACTACCATGACGCGACACCCAACCAGTTTATCAGGAGCTTCGGCATCGTTTCGGAGGTGTTTGACGATCTGCGTGACGTCTGCGCGGGAGGACGAGCTCACGAAGAATGTGGGACTGTTGCGATCGAAGCTTCGGATCTTCTTCTCTGCCTGAGCCATGCAACGTCAGTCCGAGGTTCATGCCCTTGGGTTTTCATGCAATGCGACTCACTAGCTTTTGTGCAGGTGATTGCGGAGTGCTGCTTAGGTCCCTCTTCGTGTAGACGATTAGACGCCTTTTGTTGCACAAAGCCTCCTCGAACATGGGGTTGATCGATGTGACAGGCGCCCTGGAGTCGCGACATTCGACAACGTAGTCAATTGTGGAGAGCATGTTCTTCATCTTGGTCAGGCCAGCCCGATGATGGCCCAGGAAGTAGGACCTTGGGATGGCCCCATAGTGCGGGAACGTCTGGCGTGGTACAAACTGCGCCATGATTTGAAATATAATCACTCAAGTAAAAGAGTAGTCATTTTTGACAAGCTCGAGCGAGTCGTGAAAACAGTCGGAGTGTTCAATAAAAAATTGCCGCTTATCGCAAAGCGGAGAGTGGGGGCGGTGTGAGTATATGGTATGACGCAGATGCCCTAATCATGTCTACTCTACTCGTAGAAGACGGTAGAACCATTTTCATTTGCTATTCTCAACTTCAACTTTCTCTTCGATGGCTTCAAATCTAGAAAATGAGCTGTACATGTCGCGTATCATTTGTTAACGTAGTTTTCGAAACATTTCCCAATCACAATGTCTCTGACATCAGCCTTTCGACCACCGTCCACCCGCATCTCTTCTATCCGGCGCAGCTCACGACCACGCCATCGGAGAAAGAGAAACAGAAATGATCCCGAAGTTGACTCAGAAAGGACATCTCCATGATCCAGATGCTCATTCTATTATTACACCGTCCAAACACACCCCCAAACCCTTCAGAGTCCTACGGGGCTCGGTGGCGGCCGGTGGTCCTCTGCGCCCATTTCGACTGATAAAGCAGGACATCGTCAATCTGCGCCGACGATATATACCAGATTGGGCCGTCTTTAATCAACGAGTCTTTGCTAGTGCGGTCTATGTCTTCTTTACGAATCTTCTGCCTGGCATCACGTTCGCTAGTGACTTGTATGTCCTTACGGGCAAAAGCTGGGGTACGATTGAGGTCGTCTTTGGCACTGGGCTTAACGGAATCATTTTCTCACTGTTGGTGCCCAGTCCAGATTATATCACACGCCGTATAGGCATTGACCATATGAACAGGTTCTCAATCCAACCCCTCACCATTCTTGGCGTAACAGGGCCTTTTTCTGTCTTGGCAGAGAACATCTACTCCCTTTGCAACGAAGTATTCCAGGTATGATATGAATGAATAAGTGGAGCTACAGGAGCGTGGGGATGAAGAGCTGGGACATGATTGTTAGAGAATTTACAGTGGGGCCGCATCTATGGGTCCCAGCTGATTCAGTGAAAAAGAACATATCATTTGCAAGCGGCGCGGGTATCCTGTGTCTGTACATCTCCTTGCGCCGAGTCTATATCCTAATTCCAACATCTAACGCCTCAAACCATAACCAAAAGGAATAATCACGCCCGCCAGCCCTGCACAAACTCATGGAGACGATCAATAACCACACCGAATATAGCATTGACACTATCTCCGATAAGCTGTTCGAAATGCCGAATAGCTTCCTCCTCGGACATCTCCAGATGGAACCGTTCTTTGACTTTCAACACTGCCTTGTCAGGCTCCACTCGAATATCTGGGATATTGGCATCGACCATCAGACTGAAAAGATTTAGAATCAGGTTTGCGGATTTGCGCAGGGTCGTGTATGCGGTGTAGCAGTATTGTTTGAATTGCAGGTAGTGAGGTGAGGTCGTTCCCCCCATACCCTCAACCATTTCCTTGCACAGCTTCATCATCGGGGCAAAGGGCTTAGGGTCGCGTCCGAGAATGAAGCCGAAGTCGGCGTGGAAGAAGTGGCCGTCTGGTGCTAGGAGCAGGTTTTCCAGATGACGGTCACCTACACCGAGGAGATAGGTGATGACGCAGTAGCCCGCGCAGGACTTGATGTATGTGTCCATTGTTTCCTTGCGGACACCTAGTGGTTCGTTGTCGTCCGGATTGTGTTCTTTCAGGTAGGCGAGGATGGATTTGTACTTGGCTGATGCAGCAGAGAGGGAAATTGAGGGGATGAATTGGACAGCACCGGCAGTGGAGCTCGTGGCAAGGATTCGGTATGGAGTCAGTCTCAAATCCAGATTTTCTTTTTGTAGGAGTCTATCCATCAGGGTGATGATCTGGATGACCAGTTGATCCTGGCGAAGATCGTCGCCCACCTTGAACAAGAGAGGGTAACGCCGACCGTCGGTGGTCCTGAAGGTAATTTGCAGGGGAAATAACGTCGATTTGAAGACATTAGATTCATCAGGGTAGCATCCGACTACCTCGACGTCTGGATCCAGAGGCAGAGGCAGTGGCGGGTCGATGTGAATGAGGTCGTTCTTTGGGTCACGGAGGGATTTCTTCAGCTTCTCGATTTTCAGGGGTCGGTTTTCTCGGGAGAAACGAATGTCTTTGGCGATCTTCGAGAGCACGGTAACCAATTCCCCTTGACGCAGAAGTATTTTCCGATGTTCGGCGTTGACCTTCTCCAACTCCATCATGAAATAATATTCGACTCGGGCAAATAGTCGACGTTGCACTGACAGTGTACCGGGACCTGCGTCATCACACTCTACCATGAGGTACCAATGCATGTAGTTGCCCAGCTTGAAATTGTTGGCGGCGCGCGAGATCAGGAAATTGGCCAGTGAAGAGTCGTGAGCGGCTTCGTCCGCATCATTTCCAGCATGCTCTTCGTATTTCAGAGCTTGGACTAATTGCAAAAGATAAAGAAGAAGCTCCTCATCATCTGCCTTGCGCAGTCTTGCCACAGCATAGGATCGCACTGCCGGATTGTCGAACGTGGGTCCAAGAAGTTCCAAAGCATCATCAACATCAATCTCGGTCCATTTAGGCAAAATCTCCACTGCCTGTCGAGACTCTCCCTCGTCGCGCCAGTTGACCGACTTGACGAATTTGGTGAGTGCTCTCTTCTCTCGCGTCAAATAGTACCTGAATCTCCAAATGATATCTTTCTCCTCGGCAGTAAGGTCCTGTGTCGGCTCGTATGACAAGATAACATTCAGCTCATCACGATTCTTGGGGTTAGGTTTGAGGTCCCGATCCATGAACCCGGTCCGATGGCTGCGAATTAAGCGACGGTGCTTGTCTTCACACGGATTACCTGTCTGTCCAACCTCTGCGTCGTAGATTCTGATGACTCCAGCCCCGTCTCCGCCTTCGATCCCAGGGCCAAATCGGACCTCGGGGACCGGTTTCAATGCCGAATTTGGATTGGTTGGTACACTCTGGGGGTAAGATGAGATAGGCGGCGGAGCGTACTGATGATCAACCCACACAATGGGATGATCGAAGCGAGGAAATTCCACGTAGAGAACAAAGTTTTCATCATCTATCTCCTCCTCATCGGAACTATCGTCCGCGGCGCCAGCAGTCTTTTGTTTCAGCGCCTTCAAATGAATGGCGCGTTTGCGTGCAGCCTCCTCGGCCTGCATTTTGAGCTTTTCCAGCTGACGAAAGACCATCTGATCCATCCAGTCAATCCGGGTTATTTCACCTATCTCGTGCTTCTTGATCAGGACCTCAATTCGTTCCAACTCCAACTCTTCTGGCGACGGTGCCAGCACATCGCGAGTGTTATGCTTCCGCCTCTTTGGCGGTGGCGTAGATGGAGTAGTCGTCGATGAGAAGCCATCTGCAGCTTTATGGCGATAGATCTTGCACTTCTGCCGTCCTATCTTCAACTTGCCCTCGCTGTCGAACAGGGGAATTGTCGTTCCGCCAAAAGGCACATCATGACCCTGTGGTCCATCCGCTGCCAGTGGAGATAGATCCCAGACCGTTATAGCAAGCTGAGAGTGAAGCGTGGCATCCTTAATAGATATTGGCATGTGCAGCCATTCATTCCATACCCGGGCGTTTTTGAATGCTTTGTATGAAGTCTGCAGTGGGACACCGAGAGGCTTCGAGTCCGACCATAGCTGGACTGTGACAAAGAGATCGGATGCAGGATTCTGGGCGGATCCCAGATGTCGTAATTGCGGGTTCTGGAGTAGTCGCGAGTATGGTATTTGTCTCTGTTTGCCTTCCAGGGAGCCACTGCGGGCTGTCAGTCATGCTCCACCGGGGTATAAAAGCTCAACTTACACCTTGATGCATACAGGTAGGTCCACCTGTGTGGAGAGTGCAAACGTAAATGCCTCCATGCTCGTGGGCCCTCGACAAAAGCAGCGAAGCTTCCCCGACGTCTGAGCTCCTGCGGGGACTGAGTCAGCTATCATCACGTGTTTCCAACTATACATGTGGATAGCATCGGATTTCCTCTGTCTATATCCTGCTACTTGACCAGCCAATTAGCCTTGTATTTCGTGTTAATTGCTCCTAGGAATACTTCGTCTACTGGGCCTACGATCTTTTGATTGGGCCTTACAAACAACTCAACTATGAGACTAACAGCCCACAAATCCCACAACTTGAAACCCGCAAAACCTTTGGGCTCCCTTCCCTCTTCCACTATGATCCGTTCGAAGTATGCTCCTGCAATCGACGTTCCAGGCTGAAGCTCTCACCCCGCAACTCTTCAGGTTCTCCATTCTACCAAAAAGCAACACCTTGAACCTCCTTTTCCCCATTATCAAGAAAATCAACAAGAATAGGTTCAAGGTCATATTCATCCGTCTCATAGGCAACAAGCCGATTCCAGTGTTCCCGCAAAAGAATTTCGCAAGCGAAGCCGTCAACTGGAGGAAAGTCGACAAGGGCAGGATATTGTCCCCGAAACTTAATTTCATAGCTTATCATCCTAGCCGGCCGCATCTGTGGAGGCTCGGATAATTGTAGGATTTTTGGCAAGCGTATGTGTATCCATCCGTGTTCCATAGAAGAAAAAATATCCTTCCCTGAAAGGTTCATGTGGCCGACCTGATTCGGGGGATTCGGAAGAAGTTGTTGAATGTATCCTTGGATCTTCTGAGACCTTGTATTCAAGGAATTTGCGAACCATAAGGGACGGTGGGGGAAGCGGTCTTCTGTTCTCGCTCATAATTGCGGTAGGAAAACACCTTAGAAGGCGTATGTCTTCCTTAGGACCCAAGAAGGAAATTGGAGTTGCAGCCAGGATAAACTGAATGCTTGTTGATAATATGGCGTGCCCGGGCTGGGCCTGATTATTTTACCGGAACTGCAAAGATCTTAATCTTCAAAGCACAGAGAATGCCTGTGCTATATAGGGAAAACTTTCAGACTGATCTGTAACCGCAGTGAAGGTACTGACGATAAAACAGGATGGATTTGGACTGTAACCACTATATCTGTTTGAAAACACGATAAAGCTAAGTTTGTCTTCTGAGTCACATGGCCATACTATCCATGGTCCGTAACCTCGGAGGCTAATTGAGCCGATTTTGACGATACCAAGCCATCATTCATCAGTACTTCCTCTCCCGTCCATGAAGCTATCGAGGCTGGTCAGCCCGCAATGCTTCATAAATTGCTGCACGTGTATCATTACTCTCCCAACTACCGCCCCCTCGTAACTCCAACAGCCGCTCTACAGCCACCCCCTTTTGCACTTCTTCAGTGCGATCCGCACAATCCGAATATCTATCGTGCACCTTCTGCAGCATCCAGATCTCAATCAACACCTACGCTCTCCTATTTTCGACATTCAGCCGCTCCACTTGGCAGTTGCCCGTCATGATCCGGACATCCTATCCCGCCTCCCTATGCCACTCTCTACCGCAGGGACCACGGCATTAGGACACAGCCTACTCCACATCGCGTCTCTCCCCTTGATATCCGAGTATATTGACAAGAAAAATCCATATTCTGTACAGAGTATTCATTGTGCCCGCACTCCCGACTCCGACGGGCTATTGCATGCTCCCAACCCCCTACATTTAGATCCGAACAGAAGACCTGGTCACGGGCTCACGAGCCGATTCCAGGTCAACATGTCGAGCAACAATACCGCTCACCTTGCTGGACCAAGAAGCCTAGCTTAGTACCCTACATCTTTTTGTACAGGTCGTGGGTGTCGATGTGCGTGTCCTAGATGTTGATGGAGATAGCGCTTTGCATTACCTGGCTGCCACGCTGAATGTAGACCCTAGGGCTTTGTAGTTGCTTAGAGATATGGAAGGTGGCGAAAAGGCTTACAATAACAGTAGAAAGTGAGCAGGCCTGACGACGCGTTTTCTCTGAGAAAGAAACAACGAGGCATAATCGTCTCAAGGGCGTGGCTATAAATGAATCAGCGGTCGCAAATTGTATAAGTATGTACAGTGGCGTTCGTTTAGTTTGAAACACCCCCGTGGGTTACAGAACTTTCTGCCAGGATTTTTGCCAGTAAAAACCTCGCATTCCACGCTATATACTTAGCGTTCTGTGGTAAAAAAGGCTATCAAAGAAGAGGTCTCAAACTAAATGAACGCCACTGTACACATGCGGCTTGGCGCTGCCCGCGGGGGCACCCAACTGAGGGGGAAGTTTGGTTGCTCCGCAACCCATCCAGGGGCTCCGTGCTTTGTACTACCTCCATACATATATCTAGCTGTATATTCCAGCAGCACTCCAACCTACTCACACGTCGAATTTCTTTACATTGGAAGACCAAAATCTATCGATTGGTACACGAAACTTCAATCACGGTCACACATTGCACAAAATGGACCTAATTAGCCTCAGAATGAAAGACCCTGTCAGAGAGTCAATCAAGCAGGTTGATGAAAATACGTGGCTCATTGGTCCCCTTATTCTCCAGCGTTCAAGCGGTTATTCTGATACCGCAACGTGGTATGATCGGGATGACGATCTAAGCTACACTGTCACCGACGCACCCAATCCTGCACCTCCCTCCGTGCCTTTGGCTCCAGATCATCCAAACATTGTGCTAGTGTACGACGCTGGGGACGCCTCAGCTGTCTGGTCCATAGGAAAGGCTGCTTTCTGCAAGGTCAAACTGCAAGTCAGTGGTACAACACGAGAAGCTACGACACTGGAATTTGTCCGGAAAAAACAGCCTGGCTTTGAGACACCCAAGATCTTGTATGAAACGGAATACAACGGTCGGTCATGCCTTTTCCTCAGCAGAGTACCAGGTCGAACCCTTGCAGAAGCTTGGCCCACTCTAGATGAAAAATGGAAACATCACTACGTGGACGCTGTGGTGAAAATCTGTGAAACGCTTGAGTGCTGGAAAAGCAATATACTGGGGGGTGTGGATGGAAAAAACAATTTGCAGCCGTACCTCATCAAGTTCGGGTCTGAGCACAACTATGATCCTGAAAACCTTCGACAAGGATGTGAATCGATGGATATGGACTGCTCCGAATTTGTGTTTTATCATTCCGACCTCGGCCCTGGTAACATTATTGTGGAAGATGTCCCGAAAACTGGATCTGTTGGCATCATCGACTGGGAGACCGCTGGATACTTTCCTAGAGGATGGATCCGAACGAAGTTTCGAGTAAGCAGCGGATTGGATCTTCCGAGTTCGGTGGAAGATGTGCATTGGTGGCGATGGGAGGTTCAGAAGGCACTTGGCGAACATGGATTCGACAACTATTCAGATGAATGGGAGTCTTGGTGGTATTGACGCCCCAAAGTCGATATATCAATACCGTTTGTGCCACATATGGTTCTCATATCTCACTGAATGCTAAACCTTTTTCACTTTATCTATTCCATTATTTTACAGAAAGTAATAGCTATAAATTTAGAGCTTGCCTGTTTTGAGAGTTTCTAGGTGCTACATATCTCTTTCAGAGATTTCTGTTAAAGATAAATGGATATGCGAAGAGCAACGCAAGAGCTTGCAGTTGGAAAAATTGTTTCACAAGGCGTATTGATAAGATTGCTAGTGATATTTTGAATATCAAAACGGGTAACTTAGAAAGACAGTCAGAAAACACCCTCTCGATACATGGCTATAACCCTTGTGGTGTTGTAATTTCCACTATAGACAACCTCTGTTGAGCTCGGTTGAGAAGGGATTGCGCGAACACCTTGTAGCAGTTAGACCAGCCCTCGAAGATTTAAAGCTCAGAAAATACTGCAGAAAATACTGTAGTTCTTACCAAGAACAGATTTCTCTACTTAGACTTCAGGGCTCGTGGAAGTGGCCGTCCGCATGTCTTGTATCCTCCTTTCCCATCTTTCACGATCCCAGTGCAGGCTTCAGCTTCCGTCATATTGTTGTGCCCACAAGAAGGGCAGTTCACCATGTCCACCAACTCATTCCACTCGACGATGGGTGCCATGATGGGTAAAGAATTGCTGATTGGGAAAGCTCGGGGTCGTGACTCGTCGGTGTAAGAGCCCCAAGAAGATTCCTTATGTGCAGGGAGAGACGGATTTCGCTTTTTATTGTCAGTTAGTTGAAGCATGAATTCGATCAATTCTGAAGCTTACTTAAACAGTCCAAGTTGATGAATGAAGACTTGAAACCAATGTTCAAAAGACTTCAAGATGCCTTGTGCTCTTATCAGGTGGGTAAGATGGGAAATTCTATGTCCTCTTTATATCTTATGCGTGCACGGTTCTCTTGTACAATCACTCAAGTGAGCCTCTTTTCTAGAGGGCTCCGAGCGCCCAAGATCAACTCGAGGAGTAACGCCAACAAATGATGCAAGACGTTCTGGGGAGACTAGGAACATGCAGTTGGTCACTAGCGCTGGCGCAGACATCCCTGGCTATACAGGAGAGGGGAAGGCCCCAGCTCAGAGTAGCAAGCGAGCGGGAAGATTGACATGAACTACGGGAAGTTATATCACGCTTCCTTAAGCCAGGGGCTAGGCGTTTGTTCCTAAGATACAAATCACAAAGTGCCTCACAAAATTGGGTGTATTTTGCCCTAATTGATTAATTAACAATTACGTTGACTCTAGACTGTAGCCAACAAGGCGCAGTCTTATTTGGTCTCTTATAGCTTCGCTGTTGCTCCGCGCTTACAGTAGCGTTTGCCCTACATGCTCTGGCTTTTGTATGTACGAATAGGAACGATAGAACTACCTGCGCTAGCGCGGTGAGTAGTCTCCTATTCTCTTCCTACTCTCTTTCACTTTCCCCGCTCTCTTCCCACTCTCTTTCTTCTGCCCTAAACTTTTTTCCATACTCCCTTCCCAGTATTCAAGCCTTGAATGGTTGGCCTAACGAATCCCTGCTGTTATATGCGGTCTCTTCTCTTCTCTCCCCCTAGTCTCTTCCCTATCACTTCCCAGTACTTAAGCCACATATCAGCAGGTTGGTAGTTGGGCAGGTGATCACTAGCGAATCCCTGCTGTTGTATTCAGGCAGCAGTCTCTTCCCTACCCTCTCTTTGGTCTCTTCCCAACTCTCTTCCCAGTAATTAAGCCATATACCGGCAGGTTGGTAGTTGGGTAGGTGACTACTAGGGAAGCCCTACTGTTGTATGTACTTCGGCAGCAGTCTGTTGTGTTTCCATCAATTCACCCTGTCCGCGCCACAATCACGTAACTAATGCATCTTTTCTTCATTTTTCCTTCATCCGGTCGCTTCCCAGTCTCTTCCACTACATATCTTCCCGGAAGTGCGGCACAGGGCAACATACGACGGCGGCTTGAGGCTCCATTGAGCCCTTCTTTGATTCCTTCACAGCCAATCATATTGGATAATGTGAGCCCACCTTGCCGCAGCTATTCTATGTTTTGGATTGTTTCGGTAGATCGTTAGATATTCCAACATTAAATAGTCTACTAATGTGGACTGCAAAGTGACACATCACTAATACGCAACGGCTAAACCGTAAAACTTCCAAGCACAATGAAGCATATCGATTCCAAATGATGGATCACCTAAGGCAGTGTGATTGTATGGAAATCGTCAAATCAGAGGCATCAACAGTGCCCCACTGACACGGTCACGTGCCAACACGCGATCGTACGCGACTGTCGATCATTTGCTACATTCCTTCGCCCCCAATTTACATTGGGTGATAACTGTACGGAGTACTCTATAGCCTCGGCAAGGATCTATTTCGAGGTGTCTACTGCCTTATCTGTTTGATCTTTCTTTGTTTGGACCTTTGTTTGTGCCTCGTACTAATAAAGCACTGGTTTAGCATGGAGCCTGTCCCTCTTTCTCAGCCGAGTGAAGCAACTGCGCGCAGCCGCAGCCCTCCTACACCATCCAACTTCTCTGATAAAGAGAATCCTCGAAGTGCCAATAAAAGAACTACCGCTCAGATGGCGCCCTCGAGTCAATCTGCAAAGCGACGACGCTTGACCGACCGCGCATCCAATATCCAGTCGCGAATGCCACCATCGTCGCAACGCCATGACAATACGCGATACTATGACCCTGACCAGGATGAGGACGAACGGAGACGAACCCGCAAGCAATACAGAGACCTGGTTGTCGATTTCAATGGTATGTATTTTTGCCTCCGTGGTGCAGTCGCGAAGTGAGAGTGGACGCGTTCTAACAATTACCACCACAGACTCGCGAGCCGAGTTTATGCGATCAGGGAACAATGGTATCTACGAAACAGTATCCAAAGCGAACGTACTGTACGAAAATGTCAAGCAAACATCCGACGCCACCCTCGACTCGCGCCTTCTCGTCAACGCCGCCGACCTCTCGCATAGGAAGGCCGCGCAGCTTGCGCTCGGAGACAGCAGCGCTGGTATCGACGTTGATGAGTTTGTCACGAAATGCATCTCCTTCATGCGCCGCGGACCAGACAGCTCGGAGGCTATGCCCAGCAGCACGCAAAATCGGCGACGTCACCGCCGGAGCCAGAGAGAGGCCGATAGCGACGATGAAGATGGTGCTGCGGGGGATGCGATGAATTGGGATTGGCTTGGTCGCGCAGCGTGTCTGCCCCACAATGCGAGACCCTCGGTTTCTGGATGGCTACTTGGGCCTTTGTCGGTGCAAAAGCGCACGCGGCAGATCACCCAACGGACCAGGGCCGAGCGCTTCGACGCAACACAGGCGGTCCGGCCACAGGAGCTTCAGCAGGAGGACCTTGGTCAACAGGAGAACTCGAACCTGACTGTGATCTGTACAAGGGTCAATAATCTGCTTCACGAGGCTTCGGGCAAGGCTGAGGATGAGGTGAACAAGGAACTGGATACTGTTGCAAACCCTACCGAGAAGATGATTCAAGATATTATGGATAAGCACGGTATTTCCACTGATGGTGGCCTGAATCTTTTCCGCTTTTGCATCAATCCGCAGTCCTTCGGGCAGAGTGTCGAGAACCTCTTCTATGTCAGCTTCCTGGTCCGCGACGGGACCGTCGGTGTGGGAACGGACAGCCGTGGGATACCAAACCTTAGTGAGTGTTTTGAAATATCCTTTTACGTGGTTCGTATTGTACTGACTGCATTAATAGTTCCTTCGGTGCCATATGCGCCTAGTGAGGCCCAGAAGAAGCAAATCCAGAAGCGCCAGGCCGTGTTCAGCTTGGATTTTGACACCTGGAGAGAGCTAATCAAGGTGTTCAAAATCTCTGAGTCCATAATTCCCCACCGCGAGGAACAGGAAGAGGAGACTGGGCGAACATGGCATGGCTAGATGGTTCTTGGGGCGATGTGACTGCAGGAGATTGGCGTTTCTGCTTAGGTTTGATGATACCCACTAGGTCAATTATTAATCGGATCATTTAAATTAATTGAATAATCACCCTAGGGTAACTAGCGTAGTTATTATATTATGTTAGATGTCAAGTGTGGCTGTTGGAAATAACGGAGCCGAGGCCCTCGAAATTGATAAGCTACTACCATTCATCACGTCATCTTTCGTAGCTGCCTCGATCGCACCTACCAGTGCCACCTTTTCTCTTTTCGCATGCATTCGATCCACCCACAGTCTTACACTCTTTGAGCTCTACAAAGTACTATACCGGCTAGAGACAGCTGTTGCCAACTGAGACATTCAACGCCAGGGTACTTACATAAAACGAGGCTGCACAACCATGGCGCCGCTCTTCCCACCCAATCCATCGGGCCTGATGGTCATCCGCGCAGTGACCCCTGATATCATCACCATGAGTCTGCCATTCGCGCGATTCGGAGTCTTGCGGTTCGGCGGTCGAGGCACGCTAGGTGAGTAGCTCGCCCTTACAGATCAGAGCTCGCACATTCCATCAAGGGGCCGAGGATGTGGTTGGATCCGAGCTAATCCTCCTTGCCTGACACAGTCAGGCTCTCCACGGGTGCCCTCGCCGTGTTCTCACCCGTGAGTCTCACGCAGGAAGTCCGCGAGCGAGTCGACTCGCTCGGCGGTAACGTCAAGTACATCGCTGCCCCAGACCTCCAGCACCACCTACACATCTCGGCCTGGAAGAAGGCCTATCCACAGGCACAGATTCTGGCCCCCGAGGGCCTGTGGGAGAAGCGCCACACAAACCCAGAATTCAAGGGCGAGGAGCCGTTTCAACACGTGTTCAAGAAGGGTGCTACCAATATGATCTCCGAGGAGTTCGACGCTGAGTTTGAGACCGAGTATGTGCACGGGCACGGGTCCCGCGAGCTGATTTTCCTACATCGCCCTTCGCGCACGGTCATCGAGGCCGACATGCTCTTCAACCTACCTGCTACTGAGCAGTACTCCAAGGCGCCTGAGGGTAATCCTATGAATCTCCTTACCAAAATGGTACTGCCCATGCTCTCGATTGGTTCGCCTGCGATTGGACAGCGACGGTTTACCTGGTACATTCTGTCGCAACAGGATCGCTCGGCTTTCACCGAGTCAGTGAAGCGCGTTAATCAGTGGGACTTTGATCGGATTATTCCGTGTCATGGAGATGTCATCGAGACTGGAGCCAAGGGAGTATGGCAGGATGTGATGGCATGGTTCCTGCAGGAAGAGCCCAAGCGTGTCTGAGATGGATGTCCACTCGATGTGGCGGGTCTCTGAGGAGCATGTTATTATTGTGTTCAGTAGTTCTTTTCAGTGTGTCTGATACCCTATTGGCGTTGTGGGAGGCTGGTGTACCCCCTATATTGATATCAGAGATGCCAGTAAGATGAATGTTACCATTATTGTTACGTTCAGGAACCAGGAACTCCACGCGGATCATTTGCCAGGTGTAGAAGGTAATTAAGAATAGGCTGAAGTATTTACCAATAGTCAACGCGGTCACACCGGTTTATCTGCACTGAGATCATTCCATCATCGTGCAACGCCCTTGAGTTGCCCCACGTCATAGGGCTGAGTGGATCGCAGGCAAGGGTCTCCAGCCCTCTTCTTGCGAACACACAGTATGCATATTGGCATTCTTTTCCCGATGAGGCTCGAAGGTAGTAGCTATTAGTAGCTAGACATGATCTAGACATGCCTAGTTAGTACTTACCACAAACGCATGTCTAAGTAGACCATGCGCAGCCAGAGCTGGTACTTCGGAACAGGCTGCAATGATCGACAAGCCGAGATTTACTCGATCGGCAATGTCCACGGGACGTTAACCTACCAAGGCGGTTAGTGGTTACTTAACTAGTAACTAGTTAGTGGTTACTTAATGGTTATTAATATCGCTAGGCACCGATTCACTCCATCGTCAGCCACTCTGGGCCAGCACATCGCGAAGTCCGAAAACAGGGATGGCCCCTATAGCTCTCGAACCGGATCAACCCCGAGACAGCGTGCATTGTCTTGGATTCTGACAGGCCATGAGCTCCTTGCTACCCTAATGGTAAAAAAAGTCAGCCACGAGACCGCGGGTCCCTCAATGATCGACATGCCCATTGGGCATCTTGCACGCTACCCAATGATGTATTTACGTGAGACCTTAAGCAGGATTTGACGACACTGCGCGGATTGACTCTGAGTGGCTGTGTTTGCTAGTAACATTTGGCTTTTGTCAATTTTAAATCTTTGTTTCTAGTTTGCCAACCCTTGCTTCTGACGTCTCTCCCTCGTTGGTTCTCGAACATGCCCTGTGCGACAGACTGACCTGTTATATACCTCGTTCCTCCCGTAGCTACTTGTTCTTTTACACTCTTCTTTACATCTATCTTAGAATAGACTCGGCTTCTTTACCCTATTCGCAGACCGCAACAGCAGAACCTAACCATGCCCGTCGTCTCGCGCCTCCTATCTATTCCCCTCCGCGTTGCGGAAATCGCCTTTGCTGCGGTATGCATATTGCCTGTGTCACCACTTCATTTACTCCATTCTAATATCGTCATAGGTTGTCGCTGGTATCATCGGCCACTACCTCGCCTCCTTCTCTGACATCGACCCCTGGCCACAGGCTCGATGGATCTACACCGAGGTCATCGCCGGCGTCGCGATATTATTCGGTCTCCTCTGGCTGATCCCCTTCTCATCCGGCTTCTTCTCCTGGCCTCGTATGTTCAACTTCATGTATCTCTTGACTGGCACTAACGTGGTTATCTAGTGGATATCCTCATCTCCTTCGGTTGGTTCGCTGCCTTTGGTATCCTCGTCGACGCTATCCACCACTTGCCCTGCGGCAGTATCTGGTCTTGGCACTTCAGAGGCGACTCGCTGTGTGCGCGCTGGAAGGCTGCTGAGGCTTTCAGTTTCCTGTCTGCTATTGTCTGGCTGGTCTCGGCTCTTGTTGGTATCTGGTTCACCTTCCGCAGGCGCAGTGAGACTACTGGGGGATCGTAAGTTTTCATTTCCTTATTGGTTGATTTGATGCTAATTCGTGTAATAGTCGTCGTTGGGGCCGCTCGCGTGCTGCTGAGACTGCCGCTTAAGTAGGAGTTGGATATGGGCCATAGCAGTCATATTAATGTCAGCGTCGGATCCATGTGGATGTGGATATGGCTCGCTGGGATCGTCGTCACCTGGAATCTTGGTGAATCTCGGTTGTTTCATGATATCTTTGACTTTCTTGTCGCATTCTCCTCATGATCATGGGGTAAACGAATTACGACTTACGTTGATACCCTTGGTGGATGATTTCGGTGTTTAATGATAGTCACTCGTTCGTTTGCAATGAAGTTTATTTCCTGATTATTGTTTTGGTAAAGGGTCTTTGGGACTCGCTTAGACTGATGAGTGGTTTCATTAGTTCTGGCGGAGCCAGGCAATGTCGAATAGCGAAGTAAACCAGAATAACTGAAAGTATCTGAATGAGCGGAGCCGTTGGAGCCCCAAGACGGGAGTCTATACAAGACACGCCGTATCTAGGTTGGATCTGCATCACGCTGTCCAAAGTAGATACATAATAGCCCGTTTAGACATCCCCGTCCTATCCAGCGGGAGAAGAGTACCTAGATTCCGTCGTGTCCGATTCACAAATTACATAACAAAGACACCACGTCAGAAACATTGGGCATCGAAGACTTCTCTTTCAACACTACTCTCAATAGACATTCTCTATTCCACTATCTACCCTTCTTTTCTTCTCGGAGTCATACCGCTTACCTCCATCCAACTCCGACAATGTCGAATACTGCGAGAGAGCAGGTGAATCTGAATGGTTCGCCCCCTCCTCCTCCACCACCACCACCACCCGAAATTCTTGGCTCGAGAATCTCCCCTTACGTCCTAAAACTCAGGACCGCCCCTGCCGATTACTACTTCCAAGCTCCAAACCCACCTCCGTACGTGGACGTGTTCAACGCACATACTGGGCCCTATTTCTTTTATGGCACGTTGACCGACCCGTCCATGGTTCGCGAAATCTTGGCCCTAGAAACCGAGCCCGAGCTTCGCCCAGCACGTTTAGTCGGCTACGAGTGCAAGTTGTGGGGTCAGTACCCTGCTCTATTGGATGCTCCAGGCTCTGTGGTTGAGGGCGCAGTGTACAATGTTGAAACGGTTGAACATGGGGAGAAGCTTGCGGCGTATGAAACAAATAACTACCGTGCTGATCCTTGTCATATTTACTATACTGATGGGAAAGAGCCAGCGGATCATATCGGATATATGTTCAAGTTCAAAGGGGATCGAAAGGATTTGAGCGACGGCGTTTTTGACTTGAGAGTTTGGTTGACGAGGATGGGAAGACATGCTGCGGTGGAAAAGCTCGATGCTAAGAAGAGCGCTGTTTGATCTGGGCAAAAGGTAGGATAGGAACGGAATCCTTCGACGGGAATTTCACGGCCCGCTCTAACCATTCTAAACTCCTTGTAGCCATAGTCTTGGAACGTGGAAATCATCGGCCAAACGCAATGTCAGGCCTTTCGAGTCTAGCACGGCTTCGCAGGGCTCAATAATATGCGCTTCAATGGTGTTATTTGATATATATAAGACGGCGGGCTAAAAGAGTGGTCGAATCGGTAGAAATTGTTCATTGGGCAGTGGACCCTCTATTATAGTAATTGCGATATGTTACCACCTAATACACCAGGGAACTGGAGCTCGAACGGAAGGGAGACATTTATGCCCTCCAACAATATCGACGCGAATATCACCTACAAATCAAATACGATTTCAGCATCAACCTTCCCGTTGCAAAGCTTCTTGGTGCAGAATACAACCTCCGAGCGACTGTACAACGAGAAATCGCGCTAAAGGAAGAGCTCGCAGGATGCTCGGGATACTCAAAATATAGAAAAAGAACCAAAATAGAGCGGCAGCTCCGAGACTTGGCTAAGGAATACTGGCTTTTTGCACGAAAGCGGTGGCAAGGTCTAAGCGCACTTCCGATAGGGCCTCTCACAAGAGGCTTAGACTAATGGCGATCCCACCCAAGGTGGTATATGCATCAATACCTTATCCAAGACTGCATTGGAAAAGGAGGATGCTGCGCTCGTGATTGTGGGTGTTGCTTGAATCGCCCAGTGGATCTGGAACAACGCAAGCTTGGAGTTGGCCACTGTACTGTGGAGTGTGGATGTTGCACTAAATCTCGTGGGTTCGGACACACCAGCGCTGAGAAGCAGGATTTCAAAACGCAGTTCGATCGGAACCCATATACATTCTTATGTTCGTCAGATAAACCCAGTCCTGTTATGGGGGCTGCTCAAGGGCGAGGACATCAATCCATTTGATATGATTTATGAGCCATCAGAGGGGGAAGACAGGTCACCAGGAGAGAAACACAAAGCTTGCAAGGCTGTTTCAGGAAATGTACTGGCTCTTGGCAGCTCGCTTCCACCTTACGAGGATCCACCTCACGAGGAGTCGTCAGGGACAGAAGTTTCTACTGGTGATATCATCAGCGTTGATGATGAATAATTTGTTGCTGTTTAGCTTGATGGTTGTGCTGATGCATGGGCAGCAATCAGCATTTGCTCTCAGTCCTTATGTGCACTTATATTAGCTTCTTCTGGTTACATGTAGACTTCTAGCTTCTTCCCAGTCCTTTCCTTTGCTTTTGTATTTCCAGGGCTTATTTTGCAGAACCGAAAGAAAAGGACTACATGTATGGGAATATGCCCCAATACGTAGAACAGCAATATAGATATCTTTGTTGAAGACGTGCCTAAGACGATCCACGGCACCTACATGTAGGCTTTTTGCCGTAGGGAGATTTTCTAACAATCTTCTGACCTTTTATATTCATACATTTTGAGTCCTCGACCGACACGAGGCATTTACTTCGCGAGCAAGAACAGTATATCAGACCAAAACAAGCATTTTGAGCCTTGATTGCACCGCCAACGCACCCCCACGGGCACCCCCACTACCACCACCGCGGCCACGCTTGCGGAAGACAATGGCGTTGACCTGGTCGAAGGCGGCGCCCAGCTCCTCATGCGAGATTATGGATCAAGCGGCTCGAACATCTTGCGGAGTACCTATTCCGACCGTGTTTACTCCTTACATAGGGAAGTATCCACCTCTGACCATCTAGTCATACTCACCATACAGGTTCATAGAGACTGTGAGAGCCCCGCCCATAGGCCTATTAGTAAGAAATCAACATGAAATCGACATGAAACCCCATTCTTCGATTCCATGGCATCATTCTGCAAGATGACTAAGAAAAACCAACCTCGGGGCATGTGGACCCAGCGACAGCTGGAACGTGGAATTCCAATTCTTTTTGATCTCCTACAATGCAGTCACAACCAGGGACGGCAAGCGAAAACACCAGTCGCTCGCCGTCGGGGAGGCGCAGCACCGACTCGTACCCGCTCGAGGACCTGGGAACGCGGTATAGAGACTTCGACCCTGAGCGCGTCCCGAAGGCCTGGAACGGCGACCACGGCGATATCGAACTAGGAGGCAGCGTGCCTCTGCTCCCGGGGCATCCCGATGACTTTGACGACGATGATGACTATGACGAGTTCAATGTCGAGCACAGCCCGTCGTTTTCCTGCACGTTCGCGGGAGTCGTCAAGTGGCTCCGCGGCCCCGTGCGGCCCCATGTTTATCGCATCAATCCTTGGTTTCCTAAGTGGCAGGCCGCGCCGGCGCGCCTGGTTGATCGGTGGGCCCCTAAACGGTCTATGAAAATAGGAGCACTGTTGCTCGGAGTGGTGTTTTGGATTGCTGTGTTCTTTTCATCCCTTAAAGCGTCTGGGGCGGAGCAGGAGGTTCCGGGTTATGGTCAGCCCGTGAGGCTGTCGTGTCACCATCGATTGTGGTACGTTTGTGTTCTCGCAAGGCGGCTATTCTTTTTTTTCTAAACTAACAAACATCTAGGTCCAATGGCACGGACTGCGGTATGAACGGGGAGCTCTGTCTGCCCTTTGACGAACAGTCGTTCGCCTTTCGTTGTCCGTCAGGCTGTGCTGCCGCCATCCTTCTGGAGCCGTATAACGTCGGTGCCTACGAGTACAATTACCGACCGCTTGTCATCGGTGGCAAGCCATGGCGGCGTGACGGTCGCAGCAGTGGCATCTACCGCGGCGACTCGTCCATCTGCGCATCGGCACTGCATGCAGGGATGATCAGCGACGCAAAGGGTGGCTGCGGAATTCTGCATCGCAGAGGCGAAAAGGACAATTTCCAGTCTTTCGAACAGAATGGCATCGAGAGCATCGAGTTCATGGCTCATTTCCCCATGTCTTTCCTATTGACTCGCCAGACTTCGTCGTCCGGGTCAAGCGAAGCAAAGCTGGTGAAATGCTCCGATATCCGGTGGACCATCTTTGCCTTTACTGTGGTTTTCACGACCTTCTTGTCAATGTTGGTGACTTCCGCGCCAGCCTTTTACAGTGTGATCTACTTCATAGTGTGGTTCCAGGTCGCCATGGCATCTGACCCACCCACCTCGAGCTACTACGACCTGGTCTCAATTGGTCTTGGTCGATTCCTCCCAGGCGCATTCGTCGGATTTGCCATGTACTATTTCTGCGTGAAACACACGCTTCGTGACTTGAGTGCACACCTTGAGAAGACCGTTCTGTGGCTCGGCGGCTGCTGGGTCGGCGCTTTGAACACAGACACTTTCGACCGCATCCCCATTTCACGCCTCACGCCCCACGATATCAAACAGCAACCAGGTGGCTTCACGGCTCTCCTAATTATCGTGAGCTGCCTTATCGTGATCGTCTTCGTCCAGGCATACTGTTTCCGCCGTGAAGGCCGCTTCTTCCCAATGCTGCGCCTGTACGGCCTCATGATCCTCGTCATTATCATCCTTGTCGCCGTGCCACACATGAACCTCCGCATCCACCACTACATCCTCGCCCTCCTCCTTCTACCCGGTACAACGCTTCAAACCAGACCGAGTCTTTTGTTCCAGGGTATCCTGGTCGGCCTATTCATCAACGGTATCGCACGGTGGGGCTTCGACTCCATCCTGCAAACACCAGCATCTCTTCTAGACGGCGGCAAGCTAAATACCGTGCCCCCGACAATCGATCCGCCTCAAATAGTAGACCAGGATCACCTCACATTCTCATTTCCAGACCTCCCACAGCACGTCGATGGGATCAGCGTGCTGGTCAATGACGTCCAGCGTTTCCAGAGCCTCAAGCCGAAAGGCAGCAGTCAAATCAGCGATTTTGTCTGGGGTCGCCGGTTCGCGAATGAGATTGAGTACTTCCGCTTTGGATATGTGCATGTCAATACCTTGGGCGGTGTTTGGTATGAGGACTTCTCAGAGTCGGCTACTTGGGCCACTGATGGGAACTTTTTCTATCCTGTTTGAACGCATAATTGGGTTTGGTATTTAGGATTGCGTGCATCAGCGTGGTAGTCATTTTGAATTTGGAGTTTTGGGTAGACACATTTGGTCAAACTGGAGTGTAGTACTCTTCAATAGATATCAATGATGAAAAGCAAGAGCAAAGAGTAAGACGAGACTGGGAATCAATAGATCCCCCAATAAGCAGCTTTGCCCTTTTCCATGGCAGAATAATCCATCTCCTCGTCAAAAGCAGCGAGATCCGCACCATCATTTTCCAAATATGCAGCAAGATCCTCCAAATCCACATCCACATCCACATCACGACTCTCCAAATCCGAATTCGTCGAATTACTAGCCCTTTTCTCAAAACTATTACTCAAAATATCACCCCATTCATCGCCCGGCGCACCATCCTCACCCCTGTCAACGGGCCAACAATAACCAAACACGTCCGTGTGTGTCAAAGCACAGCGAGAATAGCAACAATGATGGGCTCTCATGCATCTTTGTTCATTCAGCTGACATTTCCTCGGTCGACCAAAGGCGGGTATCCAATGACATGATCCTTTATGACAGTATTGGGGAGGTCTGCAGTCTTTGAGGCTTGAACATCCTATTTGGCATAGACCGTCGATGCAATGGTGGTTCCAGAAACAGTCTAGGCCGGTTTTGCATTTTTCTGGTTCTTTGGGCTCTTTGGGCTTTTTGGGCTTGGGCTTGGAGCTTCTTTCGATAATGGAGAGGACGCTTCGATTTGCTGGTTTGGTGATGGATGGGTTTATGGATGTTACTGTGCTGGTTCGTGGGAGTGTGGTGAATTGTGCTGTGGTGATGAGGAGAAGGGTAGATATGGTGTATACTGTAGAGGGTTAGTGAACTATTCAGGTAATGAGATGTAGCACCTACTGGTAGTAGGAAGCTTCATGTCTGCTCTATGTTAGACGTGTGATACACCAAGTCAGAAGGAAACACAATGTACAGTGAAGTATGAGATATGGATAAGCGAGAGACGAGCCACACTATAATCGCTTCCACTTATGGTCTCGGTGCTGAGTTCAGAACCTGCTAATCCTAAATAAGGCTTTAAGAGGACATTTACCACCCGAAGAGGAAAGACCCAAGTAATTAGGAAAAGCGTGCTGAGCTGAGCCATGGATACCTGCCAGCCGAGTGCTTTTCTATATCTCTCTTTACTCTTCAACTTTCCTTCCTAGTTTAACCTCTCTTAATTTCCAACTGCTTTAAATATCCACCGAGTTCACAGCATATACTCCCACCGATCGTACAAATCTTCTCTTCTCAGCTCTACGGAAAACAAAACACCTTCATTTCAAAACTTGCACTCCATCAAAATGACTCCTCCCACTCCAGAATCAACCCCCACCCAAAAATCCAAGAAGAGCACACCCTACACATTCCGCACCATCGCAATAATCCTCCTCAGCCTAGCAACAACCACATCAGCAATCCCACTCAAACTCACCAACGCAAGCAACATCATCACCCACCGAACAGTACCACCCACCAACGAAAGCAACCTCACCTCCCGAGCAGCACCACCATACCCAGACCGCTGCAAAACCAACGCCAACTGCGACTGGGGCTACTATTGCAACGAGAGGGGAGTATGTATGTGGGGCTGTGATTCCCAAAGTGACTGTCTACCACCTACTTATTGTGCATATTGTCACTCGTGTGGCCCATGGGCCAATAACTGTATGGTTAGGAAGTTTACGCCTTGTAAGGCGCACTTGGGTTTTTGTAGGTGGAATGAGCAGTGTTGTTCGGGGAAGTGTGGGAGGAGGGGCTGGTTTACGGGGGTTTGTCTTCCTGTTTATCGGGGTGGTTCTGGTCCTATTACGAAGGAGGTGAATGGGGAGGGTGAGGATGTGGTTGGTGAGGGTAAGGAGGTTTTGAATGGGGTGGATGAGAACAGGGAGGGTAAGGATGGGAAGAATGAGGATGGAATGAATAAGGACGTGGTTGAGTGATTTTTATAGGGGCCTCTTTTTTCGGAATTCTTGGACTTTTAGTGTCGACCTTTTGCTTTCTCTAGGTGTCAGATTGTTTTCGTATACTACCTGCATTCGAGAACTGTGTTTTGGTGTCAATGTATCATGTTATCATGTTTAAGAAAGATGTTTCCCAGGATATCCTAATCAATTGCTTTAATATCCAAATACCGAAAGGACCATATGGTATAGGCTCATAATTCATACACTGAAGAAAGAAACAAAAGGCTACCCGCAGATGCAATCTCCAAGTGGTTGATGCTGTAGATGCAAGGTTTAAACCAAAGTGCAAACAAAAGACGAATTCATTCCTTGAGATAATTGTGGCAGCGCACTTGCACAATACTCTGCTTGCCGCCATCCTCAATAATCATTGCAGTGAGCTTGCCGCCCTGGACGCACCCGGAGTCAAGGCCCTTGGTGTATTCTCGGATATTGAGACCTTGTTTGGCATAGTGTCCGTATATAACAGTCATTGTTTGTGAGCGAGGGTCTTCAGATGAAGACTTGAGACTCGAATATACCGTAGATTGATGCTTGTCGAACATCTGCAAGGTATTAGCACAGAACGGAGCACGTGGTCCATGGAAGAATCTCACCTTATCCCACTTCACTCCCTTGGTATCTGAGCTCGGCACATGTGTCTTCTTATCAATGCTTCGCATGGTCATCACAGTCGAGGGATCTTGCTTCTCGAGGTCCACACCGGGTACTAGACCTCCGTGTACAACAACCACCTGGCCCATACCGGGGACTTGGCCAACATTCAAGATCACCGGACATGAGTTCAGCCACTCAATCTGCTCCTTACTGAGAGAACGAGCCAGCGCACGCTCATCGAGTTCCTTCGATGAGAAGAACTCAGTATTGTCTTTGCTCTCGCTTCCAGTGACAGGAGCATTCTTAGACGTCTCAATATATTTCCGTTGAAGAAGGATCCGATCTTCGTGATTGCCACGAACCGAAGACGCCTCCATTTCTCGCGCCAGATCCACAACTCCCCCGCTGTCTGGTCCCTTGTTGATAAGATCGCCGGTAAATATAAGGTGGTCGCCGTCTTTGCGAGAGAATGAGACTTTTTCAAGGAGTTTCACCACTGTAGCGTAAGACCGTCGTCAGCTCGCACATTCTCGCCAGGGCCTGGAAACACCTACACTCTTCCTTGCACCCGTGCACATCACCCACCACAATCAACCGCTTTTGACTCGGGCCACTTTTACTCCCTGTCTCAGCTCCGGGCACCAGCGCAGGATCCAATGTCCCAATTTGCAAAAGATCGTCAAACCGAGGTAGTGAATTCGAGCCGAACCATCCGCCAGCATCTGCCTCTGTAGGATCCAATGATTGTCGTAGATTCTCTCGCTCTTCCAGCGTCGGAGATAAGACGAATGCCCAGCCAGCCCAACATAGCGTGAACACTGTAAGGTAGACGAGGACGTAGCGGCGGAATCGCGGCGCGGAGACGACGGAGATGGCTATTTGCACCCATCCCGGGTCCTTGGTATCGGGAGAAGAGAGGGGGTGGTAGGCGGGGTTGGAATGCGACTGCCATCCGTTTCGAACAGAGTCAATTAGAGGGCGAGAAAGGCGTGAAAAGTGAGAGGGTGCGCTAGATGTGTGGTATAAGTCTGCATCTTCGAAATCGAGGTCCGAGCCGTGGGCCATGATCGGAGATGTCGAAGGGAAAGGTGTACGGGAGGTCGAGTAACCTAGGGATAAAGTGTTGGCGTCCGTGTTGTCTTTCCCCGGGACCCGCTTTTATTTTAGATCGCCGTTGATCGACAACTTTTGTTTTTGATCAACGATATACGATTGTATATTGTTATAGGGCTGAAAGTTTAACGGTAATTACAATTCTATTGATTTATGGACTCTACCGGTACTTCTCGTATTCCTCAACCTCCTTTCTGCGCAGACTAACCCGCTGGAGCACGATCGGGTCGTATACTTCCTCCACCTTTTTGCCTTCACGCAGCACCTCACGCTCATGTCGAGCAGCCTCATCCTTGGTCATGCACACCAATTCCTTCAAATCAATCGGGATGTACTTCTGACCATCCTTCTCATATGTCAGATCCATCTCAAAGCCCCGAGCGGGCTTTTCCCAGGGGATTAAAACAAGACGATTCGACAAGCCGGTGATAGCACTCTTGCCACGCCACACCTCCTCCATCAAAAATGCAATATCGTCCTTGCTGATTGGGAGACGCAGCCCAGTCCCATCTTGTCCGACCTGTCGAACCATCTTTTCCATAAAGCTTTGCAAGAATGCCAAAGTAGCATCGTACATCTTGTCGCGACCCTTTCCACCCATGTTATATTCGATCGGGTATCCAGTCACACTGCAGATGACGTGGTTGGCCACGGTATAGCCAAATACAGCGGGCATAGTTCCTAGCACGGGGAGAATGCGTACTCGGAAATCGGGGAGGACACCCAGCTCGCCGACCTGGCCCTTGGCAAACTCTTCCTCGGGGAGAGGAAGCAAGCTTGCCTTGCCAGGGCCAGGCTTCTCGGTAGAGAAAACTGCTGCAATGCCTGAGCTAACACCAAGGGCCTTCAATCGGCGGCGTGTGCTGCGGGAGAGGGGATCATCAGTGCTGAGTGAGATGTCACCCACGACAACACGAGTGGGGTCCGACTTGCAGCCTGCACCCATAGACGAGATCACAGGCAACGAGTTCTTGTGGCAGTAGTGCAACAAGTCCACCTTCGAAGTGATATTGTCAATGCAGTCCAGGACGTAGTCTGGCCGACGGCCCTCGCCCTCATGTGTCAAGGTCCAAGGTCCGAGCAGATCATCTGCAGCATTCTTGCCGAACAGCTCGTTGCGGCAATCAAACATCACCCACGGCGCAATCTGCTCCAATCGTCTCCGAATGCAGTGCACCTTGGGTGTTCCAACATCCGCTAATGTAGCCAGCGCATGGCGGTTAAGCGAGGAAAGTGTGACTTGGTCGAAATCAATGAGTCGGATCTTGGCCACACCAGACCGAGCCAGCGCGGCGGCTGCATGCGACCCTACACCACCACAGCCGACAACCACAATGAAGGAAGATCGAAGCTTGGCGAGGCCTTCGTCTGTGAGGAACACACGGTTGCGAGCGAGTTGTTCGAGGATCAAGTCTGTAAAGTAGTCGCGGTTCGTTAGCTAGCTTTCCCTAGATGAAATATGACTTTCGCACCATCATCATAATCTCCTTGTTGCGCCCGGCGAGCCAGAGCGGCACTGCGCTCATCCTCCTTACTCATCGGGGCTGCAGTGTCGGCGACACCGAGTGCTGTGAGCTTTAGCTCTGTGGTCAGTCCTGCTTCCGATTGTTTGCAGAAAGGCAGCTCACCTTCTCCGCATGATGCTGCTCATCAATATCAGGAATCGAAGCCTTCAAGTCATGAACAGCTTCCTTCCGTCGATACGCCTGGTATCCGAATATCGCACCCGCAACAGCGGCGCCGGACAAAACCGCGGTCGTCGCAAGCTGGGTCCTTTGCGCGCCAGCCTGGCGCTGCAACCAAGACGACATATTCCCAAATACACCTCGTTCGTTTCCCTCTGGGTCGTAGTCTCTGTGATCTCGTAGTTCTCGTGAAGTCGGGCGGGGAGTGCGATCAGCTTCGGCGAATCTATCGAAATCGTCAGAATCGAATCCATAGTCGAGATCGGCTTCGTCGGGCGGCTGCCACCACCCGGAACTCGGGGGCACCATCTTGACAGGCAGAAAACACCTACCATCATCAGCTTGGGCGTCGGGCCTCTTATAAGTCAGGAATGCGCTTCTGCAAGTCCATGCGCTCATCAGTGGAACCCAGTGCTATCACGTGAGAAGCCGCGGCTCCAATTCCGACGACACGTCGTTCTCGATTAACCGCTTCATGCAGCAGGTACGTCTTTCTTCGTGGATCGGTGAATTCGATGGTTCAGTTGCTGACGATTGCCTAGTCCTGAGAGAACTTCTCGTTTTCCAGTCTCAATGACGATAACCATCACTTCAAGAGCTTCTCATGACACACCCAGATCCCTGGGCTGGGCAGCGGACTTCATCCCTTGGCGGCTTGACGGCTGTGCTTGTGGAAGGAGACGTCAGTACCTCTGTGGGTGACTGAGAGAATGAACAGAAATCTAAGAGACTCGGTGATCGAGATGGTTTTTCTCTTGCCGCTGCCATTGTTTATGGGCTGGCACTGACAGTGCAACCCGTCTGGCTCAAGTGTACATACTCCAACTTGTTGAGAAATGCTACTAATGTTGAATGCCCAATCTTGTTCCCGTGTCATGATTGAGCTCTGCAAAATCGCATGCCTCTCCGGCGGTTTGATGCATGCAACCCAGTGTCCTGTCCCTGATTCTATTGCGTGAAAAGATCACGGCCTCAATGCTCCCCCAATGACGAAATCCACTGTCGCACCACTCCGAGGCTCAGTGTATTACTGCTCCGTCTGTACACCTTCCAGGTAACGGCGTCGAGCATGCCGATGACGAGTGACAAGAAAGGTAGTTTTCAATCCGAGGGTGTGAGCTACTACATGCTATATCTTCTCGACTGACCCCTGCAGAGCTACTCCGTATCATGGACCCCAGGGTAGAAAAACCTCTACAAGGACATTGAAGAGACATACTCAGGATATTTAAATATGTGCTAAATGCAGTACGCAGGCCAGCTAACAGATCTATCCTACTGAATCTGCGTGAGATACATCCATGTGTGTATGTATGCCAAATCCGGGGGATCAAAAGTCGAAGCTACGCCTGAAGGCGATATATGAAAAAGCTAAAAGCATAATGGTCTCAGATTTCTCACCCCTCTTGAGTTATGGAAGCTTCCGTACCTTTCAAATCACATGTGACCCTGCGTATCCTGCCCCCAGGCCATGAATATAAATACCTCCTTCACCCCCTCTTCCTCCCTCTTTCTTCCTCGCTTTTCTTTCTGCTACTAACCCTCCAGTTCCTTGTTTCTATTTTGCCCACCTGCCTACCTGACTCACCTCTTTTTCTTCCTCCTCTTTTCTTCTCTACCTCACTCCTGCCGCTTTTTTTGTTTCTTTTTTTGTGGGCTTCGGGGGTTGTGGGCGTTGGCTGTGGACGTTGGCTTGTTAGCTTAGGGGGTTTGTTGGCTTCGAGTGTTTGTGGGCGTGAGATGACTTGACATTTTTGGTTGCTTCGGTGACCTACGGTTGTTCGATGATGAGATCAAGCCAATTCTGCAGACAACCGTCGTGAAGGTCGCACGACCATCTGACTGGTAGTCCATGCTATCGTCCCTCTGGGAGAGCTTGACTGAGAACGCGTGAATCCCTTCCCTTGTACCTTGTATTAAGTTTTTGTTTCTTCAACTCTTGTACTTTAGTTGTCTTGTACGTTTGTAGATTGAGACTACATTGGTTCCTGTTCTCGTTTATGTTACTGGTGTTGCTGTTGTAGGGTGGCATTGAAGATATGTCTAGAACAACCCACGGCACCTACATGTGGGCTTTTTGCAGTAGTGAGATCTTCCAACAGGGTTGTGTTGTGGTCTCGATAAGGTTGGACGCCACTGCGGGGGGCTGCCACGCGGATGTACGGTTGGAAGCTTGGCGGATGACAACCGATGTCCTGGTCACTGGGCTCGGAATGAAGAAGCATCTACGGAAGAAATGGTCGGAGAGTGATTTCCATTCACAAGAACGCCTGCTAATGCACTATTTTGTCCGCGCGCTGCGAAATATACAGAGAAGTCATTAATACGATTAAGCACCCTGTCCCCGACACAAAGACGGGCTACTGCAGGAACCGGCCCAGCGCACCTCCGATGTTCTTCAGATCGAGGAGGAAGGTATCGTGTCCGAACATTGAGACGTCCTCACCGAGCTCGATGTGCTCGACGGTCTTGTTACCGCCAGCACGAAGGGTCTCGGCGATCTCGCGCTGCTGCCAGGCTGGGAAGAGGATGTCACTGGCCACACCCATGACCAGGACTTGGTGGTTCTTAAGAGGCGCAAGGCCAGCGATCAGGTCGTTTGGCGGTCCGTCTGGTTTGTTGGATAACACGGACTGGTCGGCTGGTGGCACGCTGGCGGTTGCCTCGGGCTGTTCCTCGTACGGCTTGTCGGGGAGGGTCAGGCTGCATGCGGGATCGGCGATGTTGGGAGAGATACCGCCGCTTGCGATGCGGGCCTCGGCCTCGGCACGGCGCCGACGGGCTTCAGACTGGTGGACGTGTCCGAGATCGAAGAGATCCATGGCCTTGGAGACATACAGCAGACTGTTGGGGTCGTATTCAAGACAGAACTTCTCGCCGGCGTGGTCGAGGTACGTCTCGATGAGGAAGTCTGGGCACAGCGCAGGTTGTCTGCTGGGGTCAGCGCGCTGGCGGCCGAAGCGCATCTCCCACTCGGGTCCACTGCGGTAGGTGACCGTGGCAATCTCACGAGCCAGTTTCATACCCGAGTGCGGCGGTATCCCATCGTAGTAAAATCCGCGCGCCCAGTTAGGGTCCATCATCAGAGCCTGTCGCTGGGTGTGTCGCATTGCAATGCTGTACGGGTGGCTGCGGGCACAGCCGCTGATGCTGACAATCTTGTCCACGCGCTCGGGGAAGAGTACACCCGCAGCCAGACTTTGCATGCCGCCCATACTGGAACCGACGGAGGCTGCCAGCTTCTTGATGTTCAAGGCATCCAAAAGCCGGAATTGGGCGCGCACCATGTCGTCCAGGGTAAGGATTGGGAATCGTGTCGCATACGGCTTCCCATCAGATGGGCCCTTCGATGAAGGTCCAGTACTGCCGTAGCAGCCACCAAGCACGTTGGTACAGATGATAAAGTATTTGTCTGTGTCGAGAGGTAGACCGGGACCAATGAACTTCTCCCACCAGCCGGGCTTCGGGTTGGATGGAGTGCTGTGGGCGTGGCTGGATGCCGACAGGCCCGTGTGCAAAAGGATCGCGTTACTTCTGTCGCTGTTCAATTGACCCCAGGTCTCATAAGCAATGTCAAACTCCGGCAACACGCCGCCCCAGTCGAGGAGGAGCGGTTCATTGCAGTGGAATTTCTCATGCTGGCCAGTCGTGTACGAAGGTTCGGGTCCCGATTGCAGAGATCGAGCCGAGAGCAGCGCTGATTTAGCTTCCTGGGCGTCGAGGCAAGGGAATGACATAGCAGGGCTGCTCGAGTCCTTGGGTGTCGATTGTGCAGTCGCCGATGAGGACTTTCGCGGCTGTCCACCGTGCAGTAACCTCGAATGCGCCGATAACGGCCGAGTTGCGCCGGCGAGTGTCGAAACCGGCTCACTGGGTCGCCAATGTGCGGCGCGGATGGTGCGCGAGGCAGAGCGGGCGGCACTCTGAAGCGAACGCATTGCGACGGGGTTTGGGAGGTTGAGATTGAGAAGCAGCTCTCGTGAGTAATTAGCTATCAAAGGTCAAATTATATTTCCCGATTGCGCAGGCGGAGTCAGTTTTCTGCCTCAGGCGCCGATCGTAACATGGCGTCATCTGGCTTCGCTTTGATTGGTGAGAGTTCGAACGTTTCTATAGATCTGTATCCGCTGAAGCTTGTTTGTCGCGGGGTAGTTAAAGGCTGCGTTACTAGACAGCTGCATGATGCTGAAATGGATTTGTCAGTAACACTCGAATATTCGAGAGCCATCAGCTAATGTATCTACTCGACCCAGGTGGGTGAGAGCTAGAGGTATTCAACTGCAAACTAGACAGGGAAGATGAAATATATAACTACATATAAATCATTTCATTTGCCTGAGGCTGTGCAGGTAGGCACTGGAATGCTATAGTATGACACAAATATCTATCGTCAATGTGGTAATCAAACGCCTTGTCCGTTCAAATCCCAATGATGGTTCGGGTATCAATTCACTGTCCCATGTCCAAAACGCCATACAACGCTCATGCCAACCAAAGAAAAATCATAGAGCTTGCGAGAAGTGACCCGGTTTGACCAACTTTTAGGAGCTTGTCGTGGAGGCGATGTCTGAGTCGATAGGGTGGGTAGTGGAGTTTCCAAGAACCTGGAGCTCGAGAGAAGCCATAACAATGGTGTGGTTATTGGGATGAACGTCGATGGCTGAGGCATACATGCACCGCCAGCCTTCACAGTTCGCGTGAAAAACCATCCGCTTCCCATCAGAGAAAACAGTTGCGCCACCTGGTGCCTTCAGTCCGAAATCACCCGTTTGCAGGAGCGGTCGAGGGGCTCGAGTGTATGGTCCCTGAATCGACTTCGCATGGGCATATTTCACATTATAGCCCAGAGAAGTGAAGCAGTGCGACGAGAAGAATAGGTAGTAGATGCCGTCGTCGGTGCGGATGATATCGGGGGCTTCGACTAATGGACCGTCCGTCTTATTGATGTCCAGAATAATTTTCGGTTTGCCAACTGGCGTGATGCCGTCGCTCTTCAGTTCTTGGAGCATGATCGGAACAGAATGCCGCGGTGTTCTGGTGTTACCGCAGTAGCCACCACTGCCGACGCTGTTCCCGTCGCCTTTGTAAACAACGTACATCGTGCCATCCTCGTCCCTGAATGGCGACGGATCGATGGCACCACCGTATTTGTGTGGGCAGGCAATTGATTTGTTGACAGGAACATAGGGACCGAGGGGATCATCACCCTCGGAGACGGCAGCTCCAACGCAGTGGTGAGTGCCAAAGTCCTTGGTCTCTCCGGCGTAGTACATCACGAACTTTCCATCATCCTAATATTTTGTTAGTCACGCACATTCCAAGAGACAAATACTGTGATCATTCACTCACCCTTCGAATAACATCCGGAGCCCAGTGGTTCACCTTGCGTTCCCAGTGGCCAATGGTCGGCATCGCATCGTAGTCCTTGTGAAGTGTCCAGTTCACAAAGTTGGTCGACGTGGCGACGGGAATATGAATTGAATTCGGATTATCCTTGTGCGGATTCGTTCCAAAGGCGTACCACGTGCCGTTATACTCCAGAAGACCCGGGTCCGGGAAGTCGTGAATGGCCCAGATGGGCTTGTTCTCTTCGATGTGATAGCTGGGGTCATCATGCTTGGGCGTATAAGGCGTCCAATAATTCCCGTCTCCGTCTTTTCGGTCGCTTCTCTTTGTGAAGACGATCGGGAGCGCAATGACCAGCGCAATCAATGCTAGTCCCAAAGCTCCCAGAGCGCCAAGTATTGTGATGTCTCGTCGAGTCCACGGTCGTGAGAAGATGCTTTTTTTCTTTCCGCCACTCTCGAGGTCGGCCAATGGCTTTCCTTCCAACACATTCTGGCCTCCCTCGCTTCCGGATAGGTAACTATCTGGGAGTGACTGGACAGATGGCGTTGGCTTTGGGTCGGAGTCCTTTAGACGCCCCGAAGATAAAAGGTTCACCATCTTGGCAATGCGGGGAATACTCTTCTGTGTGGAAGCGATCAAGTGCAGGGTTTTGCACAGAGATATAATCACCTCGGGCGTATTTACTTTAAATAAGTGTGTGGCGGTGGGTGAACAAGACTCTGCGAGTCAAAGAGATACTGCACGGGCATCGACAAGGTTGTCCATCGTCTCCACTTGAAGGCTCTTCAGGCGGATCCTGGGGCCAAAAGAGCAGAGTCAGAAAATCCAGAGCAAACTTCTCTTATATGGCAAGGACGGACCCAGGGGCTAGCATTAGCGGCAGCCGAAATGATGTGAAACGGGGAGTATAAGCCGAGGGGCGACCGATTGGCTCCGGATTCAGGCAGCAGTTGGATCCTGAGTGTCTACGGAGTACTTTGAACGGACCATCTGCAGGCATAGGGAGCCATCCTTTTCCAGTTCGACTCGAGACAATCCCCTATCACACAAACACGGCGCGAAATGAGGCCATGCAACTCAATTCTGGGGTATCTTTCCCTTTCGAAAATCGATATGCTCCGGTCCTTGCAGGCCTGTGGGGTCCGAACATCCATCCATGGACCCTGCTTAAGGGACACTCGAGAGCAGTCAAAATCGATTCTCCCGCAGGCTAAGCTTTTGTGAGTAGCCAACTAGGACTTGACGGCCAATGAGAAATCATGTAAGATCAGCGAGTTGCCCATCATTTTCTAGTTATAGTTTAGTGTGGCCCCTGTTATCTCCTGTTGATCCGCCGGGGGCGCAGGCTCATCTTTCTCAGATGGCCAAAAATAGAGAAAGAAGAAAAGAGCCATGTTCTTTGGTCTGGAACAAGCCCGAAAATCGGCGTTGACTGTAGCGTCGTAGCGAATATGCATGAATATGCATGCCACCAGTTCAAAAGGAAGCATAGCGTTCCTCTCAGGTCTCACTGCAGTGTGGAGTCAACTTTTCACGGAGCCTAGCCAGGCAGCACGATTGATTTTCCCCCTCTCCGGCAGTTCCATTCAACCCATGTGGTAACAATAACAATATCACTTAAAATGCCGTACTTTTCTCCACGGGTGCCAAGCTCCACCGAATGAGACAGCCACACATGGAAGTCCTTGCGCGCACGTGGGTTATCCCGCCCGTACAATTCCACTCAGCAATGTACCAATATCAGTCAAATGTATAGTGAAACACTTTTCTGAGTAGGAAATTATTCTCTGTCAAATCTTTAGATGTTCTTTATTAGATGATCAGCCAGTTGGCCAGTGGAGCAGAGGGACTAGGGTCCTCCGGCATCCAATTTTAGAAGTCTGGACATCTCAAATAAAACACACAGCCTACCTACCTTAATGACTCACATATTCTGCTCTGCTTAAGTAACCAGAGCATGTTGGCGTAGGGGAAACGCGCCGGGCTCATAACCCGGAGATCCCTGGATCGAAACCAGGACATGCT
>JGI24509J20081_1000205_pt1 | contig 48655 bp, 31 predicted proteins | sample LinPmetageLP29_FD_20081 | JGI IMG/M metagenome (IMG submission 20081) | reverse complement strand
TTTAGGGGGAGGTACGTCGGATATATCTAGAGGTAACGGAGACGTATCGGTCGGTAGCGACCTCCCCCGACTATTCGTAGAAGAATAGTCGGTTAGGATATGCTACTAGATATAATCCTAGAGGGAAACGAGTATATTTTGGATTGCATATACGGATACGTAGTATTATAGTACATACGGGCGGTGAAAACAGGAGCGGAAAGGGTAGAAAGGGGTATATTTAGGGGCTGAAGGGTTCGGACGGGATTGTCCGGGCATGAATACGACCCGTAAATAACCGAAAAGGGGCTCTCGTTATCTCATTAGGGCTATTCAATTTTTGCTTAAGCCGTTAGAAAGACTATATCTAGTCGGTAAATAGAGACCTAGCCTATACGTAATATACCTAGTCTTAACCTATAGCGCGGTAACCTACTCTAGAGACATACTATACTCTCTCTAATCTAATTACGACTTCGGATCGCTTATATACTTTGGTATCACGCGAGCGACTCGAACTAGCCTAGCCTAGATCATACCTACAATAGCTACTAGTTATTTTAGAACATACAATTCAAACCAGCTACTCTAGGATAAGAAGACAGATAAACTAGTACTCTTATGAAGATTAAGTATTTACTAATCTAAGAGACCAATTCAAACATAGCCTAGTTATTAGTAGTTTCGAATCAATTACTAAAGTAGTCTATAGGTTACTATAACAGTATATCTCTATAGGTACACGTATTATATACTATTTCATAAGCGGCCTTAGAGCCTCGCTAAGTCTAGCCTTTCTATAGAGCTCGAGGATTAAAAAGTTTGATATTACTATTAACCGCCGAAATAGGTCTAGTTAAGGACTTCGACTAAGAGCGTCTCGATAAAGGTTTTTTTTCTACCTAGGTAGTTTTTTTTCCCTTTATCTAATAAGATTAGGCTATCTCCCTCGGCTATACTCTAGGTAGATCCTATTCCTTTCTTTCTTCTTATCTTTATCAATCCGATTAAGTATATTCTTCGTGTTCTTTTCTAGTCTTAGTAGGCCTACTTCTCCTAGCCAATCAGAGCCTTAGGATTAGATTTATTAGTTTCTTAGTATATATCATCGGGTTACTAAAGTAGAAATATTTATACTAGCGTAGTTATTGATCTATAGGTCCTTATAGGGCGCCTATAGGTATCTACCTATAGGTCTTAGACAGGATCCGCTACGTATAGGTCCTTAAATATTAAGCTCTACTCGGATAGTAGGTTAGGTAACTTAGGCGACTAGCGTAGTCTAAAGCCCAAAGTTATAAAGATGCCTATCGCCAATAATTAGCTCTTACACAAGGGACATAGATCACCGAGATTTTAATACCGGTTGGCTCTAAGTTCGCTCCTCGACTAGCGGGAATCCTAAGCCCTAAGAATAGCCTATCTAGGATATCGAGGGAGATCTACTTATTAATAGACTCTTATAGTATTTTCGCCTTTTTTTAGATCGAGTAAAACTAGTAGGTACTAGCGTTTCTAGCTATTATAGGGTATACGGACATAGTACGTAAAACGACTAGGCGCCAAAAATATAGAAGCTTCGTAGGTCGTAGTACAAATATAGTACCTCCAATATTTACTCTTATTGCTACTATACGTCCTAAAATTCTAATAGGGCGAGTAAATTCATACTAACTAGTAACTAGTAAGTCTTATAGAGTAGCTATAATAAGATAATAATTTCGATAATATTATAGCTTAAGGAGAGCAATAGGAAGGTTTTATCTATAACCGAGTTACGCTCGCGGATTGACTTAAGGAGTCAACAAAGATATCCAAGTTGCATCGCCCTAGTACACTAACTATCAATTCATCGTTTCTCTTATTAGGTATACTAGGAAAATAAACGCAACTTCTCTTAAAGCCTCCCTTACGGTAGTTTTCCGCACATAATCAAAGTCCGCTAATCTAGATTAGCGTAGCTAGCGCGCGTTGCACATCAGCTATCGCTTGTTCTAGTCGCCGCCTTATATCATTAATCTCTATGTTTGTTTTAAGTCTATAGTAAGGGCATTCTCCCTTATAGCAGTATATAGCGCTTATATATAGTCTTGGATTGTCCAGATAAAGTAAATAACAGTCCGGCCACCATATTGTCCTCCCAGGATCTCCCGCATAATATATATAAAAGTAGTTGGTATCTAGGTACTCAAAAAATTCGTTCAATACATCCCAGTTATACGGTAATTAGTTCATACGCATCGCGTGTCCGACTTTAGTTCCCAATTAGAAGTAAGTAATATATTCTACCTACCTCCTACGAGGTTCCTAGTCTATATAAGATCGTAGCGGCGGAGTAACGGTTGAGGAAATTAGAAGTTAAGGGTTATCAAATCCCGAAGGCCGTATTAGGGAAGGTTAGGCTAGATTTTTGATATCGCCGGATGAAACGAATACCTAGTTTTCTAGATAATCTATTTAGAAGAGAGACTTCTTTAGCTAATAGTACTAGCGGAAATTCTTTAGCTTCAGGGTTTAAGTAGGAGAAAAAAGCCCGAAACATAGATTGTCGTACGAATACTACACTTACTTAAGATACACTATTAAGAGATAGCAAAGCCTTACGAGACAATACATAACGATCAGCGCATACCGTATCTTCAAAGGGTTTTCCGTATCTTCTCTCCAAGTCGACATCTTCATCCGCTTCTTAGGGGAAGTCATAGGGCATAAGAAGCGGCAGATCCGCGGGTTGCGTCTAGTTATCGTGATCGGGTACGTAGAATCCGTATTGCCGAGCTAAAGAGAGGAAATTCAGTCTAATATTCGAGGAAAATCTGTCATCCCGATTTTCGATTAATTCAAGCCTATAAGCGCGTTCGATATCTTTATCTTTTCGTAGAGCACAGCGATATTGCCCCCTCTACTTTGTTATTTCGAACGTATACTAAACACTAAAGCGCTAAAGATCCCAAAGTTTGTAATTGATATTTAAAGGAGAGTTAATAAATAATTGCTTCTTAAGAACGATATCAACTATATCTTCTCCTTCTAGAGTACTAAGACAAATTTGCCGCATATTACACCGAGCGATATCGAGATAGATAATATCCTAAAAGAATATTTCAAGAGTAGGAATAGGAATACTAATATCCTTAAGCCGTTGCCAGATTTCATTGCGATAAGTAGGATCGCGAATTAAAGGGAAGAGAGTTCCTTCGTTTAGTTTGCTTCGTAGAAATTCCCGGTCATAACGGGACACGTTTAGTACTCGTAACTAAAGAGCGCCTATAGTCGCTAAATCAACGCTTTGAATTAGTACTAAGTACTCTCCTCCTAGTAGGTTGATAAATATATCGTAAATCAGATTTAGATAGGCTAGGAGCGCCTATTTCTCTTTACATTAGTTTTAGGCTAGATAGTACTTTATTTTGTAGTTTACCTCGTCGTATCTTATTGCTCTTATCTTATAGAGAACACCGATTTTTATTCCAGACTAAAAGCCTTTTATTAGAAGGAGTACATTAAAAGCATTACTCAATATTTTAGGAAGGTTTCGCAGATAATCGGCTTTCCGACTTCCGGGCTTGCTTTCCAAAACAGCCTACTAGAAGTCTTCTACATACTAATTGCCATAGTTGTGGTAAAAACGAATCTCCTAGTAAATACGACCATCGGAAGGAATATTTTCCTTACGATAGCTATCTCGAAGGCTACGAGTCAATTCGCTACGTAGATCATCGGGGTAATCTATTATACATATTAGCCCACAACATTATTATGCTATTGCTATCAACAGAGGCAACCGGCTTACCACTTCCAATCATATATATATCAACTACCTACCAAGGATCCTCTACTCCTATTTCCCGAAACCTCTCTTGGGCCGCCTTAACTAGGCTATTTTGATTAAGGGCTAATAGCTAATAACCCAGGATTATTCTTAGTTAGGGAAGTAAGATTTAGGGACCGATAGTTGAATCTCTAAACCATACATTTTCCTCCCAATCCGCTGCATCAACGACAATAGGAACGTAAAAGGCTCGATTAAGACGTAAGTAGCCCTAAATCTTTAAGATTTCTTTCAGCCGAGTCACGTTTTGCCGTCCGTCGATAAGGCGACTCGAGTAGTCACTAGAACGAAGCTTAGAAAGGCAAACGATCGCTAATCCCTTGGAGCACGACTTCTAATAATTGAATAGCGTATACTCCTCGATCTCGATCTTATTTTGTCTTGTTCTATTCAGCTCTCTTTCCCCGGACCTTCGTCTTAGCATATTTTCGTATCTTGCTCTTTGGCTATTTTATGCTAGATTAGAAACGACATCTTATATCGTAATTTAGCCCCGTACGTAAAGCAAAATTAATGACCTTGTTTTTGCTAATATATTCACTATAAGTCAAACCCTCCTTTTAGTAATTGCTTTTCCTCCTACTCGGATTCTTGATAATACCCTTAAGCTAGACACGCCCTTTAGCCTAAGTATAGACCCAGCGAAACATGCTCTATACCGAATCAGTGATCAGTAAAAGCAACATCGCACTTCTGCTTTCTTCTGATTAGTACGGTAAGGTACATTTTGCCCTCGCAAAAACATTTAATAGTTCTTTTTGCCATAAAGTTGCAAGATTCTTAGTTACCGTTGAAGGTATAGCGATTCACGGGAGGTAAATAGTTAAGGTAAATCTAGGTCTAGGCTAAAGTCCTTCAGACATATTCAAAATACACTAGGAGAGGCCTTAACAATTGAAACGAACGCCTCTGTAATAAACAAACCGTGCTTCAAGACCATAACGGCGTTGTACTTTATCAACCAACGTTATAAAGCTTCATTGTTTAAGGATAATTTTCCTAACGTGATTCCCGGCTAGCCGGTTATCCCGGCTACGCGGTCACCCTATCAAAATTCTAAATTTTGTGTAATCTTCAATAGCGATTTTGATAAGCAAAAAAGCATGAAATTTGCAGTTTAAGCTCTTAGTAGACATCTAGAGATATTGTGATTATGTTTTCCACATCCAGAATAGGTGATCCGGCGTCGTATAGCAGGTAAAACCGGTAGTGAAGGTTCAACAGTAGGTTCTAGAGGAACTACAGGACGAGATATATATTCACTTATACTACCTCTTTCTCTATTAGCAGGATGTATAATATCCAAGATCTCGGTTAAGCTGCCTTCGTGAGTAATCTGCCTCCTAGATCTAGCTCTTTTTTTCACCTACTTCTTGTTCGCCTCCCGTAAACGCCTAATCTCATCCTTCATCAAAATTTGCGAATGAAGCATTTTGACAGTCATGCTATAATACTGTTGAAGATCTCCTTTGGTGGGTGAGGAGACTTTCCCTAAGACTAAACTAAGCCCAGAATCGAGCCTAGATTTCCGTTTTCGGAGCTCTAGGAACGCAGCCCTTCTTTTCCCTCTATAGACGGCGCCTCTCGTCACGCAAGGCAAAGAAATTTTTCCTACCTATTGTTAGATTCAGACCACTTGACTTGCGTTAGACGTAGTGCTAATACGGATAGTGGGATATAGGGCTAAGTTGGTGAAGAGCGCTTGAACAGATTCTACGAGCGGACTATTACCTGATTTTATACCTAAGATGTTGAGCTCGAGCCGCCGTTATAGGAAAATAGAGCATAGGAAGTATTATATTATTTTGAGTGGCTTTTTTCCTCGGCCCCTTGTAATTATTGGAAGTAACGCAAATTTTTTATTTTTTATTTTTTATTTTATTTTATTTTTTGATAGGGACGAAGCACAAAAAAAAAAGGGTAGGACTAACGTTATCAATAGACTACTTATCATAGAATAGAGGGCTCGGTAGGGTAGTTTCCTCAACGGGTTAGCCTAAGTAAATTAGAGGTAGTTATTGATTGGACACTAAGCGACTACGAGTAATCACTGAGTACTCACTGAGCATCACTAAGCAATCACTGAGCATCTACTGAGCACTCACTGAGCATCACTGAGCAATCACTGAGCATCTACTGAGCACTTACTGAGCACTTACTGAGTAGTTACGTGACATCCTGAGCTCAATCACTGGGCCTAAGTCCGTGATGAGATTTACTCACTGAGCCTGATCCTGAGCGCCCTCACAAAAGCGGCGACGGCTAGAATAGGAAAGCCCTACCTGGCAGGGAAAATCCGGTACGTATAGTAGCATATGTAGTGCATCTGCGCCCCATAGACTTAGGCAGCCACTCCGCGACACGTCAGTCACCATGACATGCTTCCATATTCTTGCAAGGATGCGATTCTAGGCCTGATTGCGAATCGGGTCAAAAAGTATCTCTTGATCTTGGTGTGGGTGTGAGGAACTGCGGCCCGCAACCCGCAATGGGTCCTAATCGGAATCTTGATGTTAACATATGCGTAGAATACTAGAAATAAATTCTTATCTATTATGGCCGCCCTAGCCGCTGTTTCCGCCCGTATGCGTAGGCGATATCTCTGCCTACATAGTATGCTGTGTCACAATATCCGCATCCGCCCGAACCAGAAGAGGGTAAAGATATACATAGCCGTCATCTTTGCATTTTTAGGTAAAACCTTCGAAGTCTATGCTGCCACCCGCAGTCTGTTATACAATAGCTGTCTCCGCAGTGGCGTCTTGATTAGAAAGGCCTAAGAGGTACAACTAAACTAACGTACGTTATTTCCCCCTCCTGTAGACAAAGCCCTTGAAGAACTAATTTGCAAATGATTTTCAGTCGTACTTGAATCGTGTGTCTAAACTATCGCATAAATTCGGGACCCCAGGCTCCTCAGCGCCCTTACACTTCATCCTACCCTCTCTACCTTCGCCATTTCTCAGACACAGGATTTTGTTCACCCACAAAAGAAGCATGACTCTCCCTGACATTTTCTATACTTTACAATCCCAACTCTGTGCCGCCCAGGATTTGGATGCTGTGCGGTCAGTGGTGAAACATGCCCTACCAGCACAGCCAATGCCCACCAAGGCGGGTGTTCGCCTGGCATTGATGGTAGCTCTGCGGGTCACTGAGCTAGTATGCCAGTCCATCGACCGCCTGCTCAAAAACCCGGCTAGTCGGACTAGCGGGGCATTCCATGACAGTGGAATGTACCGTCCTTGTCGAGGAAATAAAGATGCTCATGGGACAGTGAACAAGGAACAAGGGTTAGAAGACCTTATCCCCATGATCGATATGGCCACCGATTATCTACAGAAGCTTGACGCATTTGATGATTATGCATCTGTGATTACTGGGTTGGTGCAGGTGTCGTCTTTTCGCCATGACAATGACGATCTAATTGTGCACCGGTGCCTCGTCGCCTCGCACGCTCTGTCCGAGGGTTATATAGGGGCCAAGCAGAGTAAGCTCTCCGCCGCTGATTATCCGCATGGAGCCCAGCCTGTCCGCTACCCCAAAGACGATGTGAAACAAGCTGTGTTGCGGACAGTCAGGGGCCCGATCCTCGGACATCACCAGATTATAACATGCAATTCTACCATGTGTTTCGATCCTGCGATGCATCCCAAGCTGGCCTTTGTCTCGTACAAGGAGAACCTGTGCTGGCTAGTCGATTGGACGCTAGCCCACCGTGAAGACAAAGATATCCTGACCACGCTCAATACCATCGTCGACTCGAACTCGGCCATACATCCTACGGCCAATCCCAAGGTCCTCTCATATCAAGACTCGATTCCCACCCAAGGATTCGATCTTTCATGGAGAGGACGCAATGAAGTCGCAAGTGAATTCACCAAGTGGCTGGCCAAGATGGACAAAGTGGTCAAGGAATCCACCGATCCATCACTGCTTCACACGGGCGTCCTCTGTAAGGAGGAAACTTTGGTTCGTAAGGTGCTCGTCGCAAGTGTTGCCTACGGATCGTGGCAGTTCTGGCCCAGCCCCCGACCCCTGACGTTCGACGACTATACCGAAGTGGTATGCACATTCATTGGTGCTATGGTACGAGGCTGGGCCGTCGACCACGATTCAGAAGCCTCCATCAGGGAGCACAACTCACTGAATTGGGTATGCAAAGACTGCTCGGCGGCCCTGACAAGCGAGGTCTTGGGCCCCGCCAACGCGAGATCCACCCGCGATGATTCTATTATGCGGCTTGCCTGGGGTCCCCAGACCTATTTCTTTGTCGGGCTGCGGCATCACGGTTTCGCACGTCGGGTCGACAACCTCCGCGAGAAAAGTACCAACCTAGCATATCATAAGCCGGTCCGACAAATCACCCCGTACTGCTCTCCCATAGTTGCCGGTGACACCGTCCCAATCATCGTCATCAAACTGCTCGCCTTGTGTGGGATCCAACTTGAGGACTTTCGTAGCGACCTTGGAGAGAAAGAGTGGGATTGCCAGCCCCGAATGTGTTCCGAGTGCCAATTTGACGGCCATCGAGCACAGTTGTTTATGCTTTCTGTTGGTGCGCAACGGTTGGCGGCGACAGTTCTTGATCCTGGCCAGAGCCAGGCATTGGTTCGCCTCATCGATAACTACGGTTACCGTCTTTTCCCTGCTATCCAAACTAGGTTGACTGTGCTGTGCCCCTGTATTCCAAGGTGGACTTCGGACGTCATGAGTCAGGCGTATGCCGACGCAGGTACCTCGTGTGGTCAGAGTGATTGCTCGGTTCCAGCCTCCCAATGCCACAGCAATGGAATGACAATGGCCGATGGATACGACGATATTTCACGAACGGAAGCACTCCTATGCCAAGCTGTCGCCGAGGCTGAGGCTTATGCAAATAAAACCGGGCAACAAGAATGGTTCGATACTGTGTCGAAGCCCCTTAAAATCTAGTCCATCGCTTGCTTTGAAGTTGACGAAGGTTTGACTTTCCTAAATATGTCAGCTACTGATGGAGTCACATGTCGGTCCACCCTTTTCTGCATCGGTCTATACATTAGGCAGGTAGATTGATGGCGCATTTTCTTCGTGTTTGGTTTTCTGAAATATCTCAAATTGAAGCTTGAATAAATGTTCATTTTCTGCTCGTTCATTCGTTCTTCTCTGCTTTCAACGTGTCCTCCCTTCCTCCCTTGATATACTTGGCACTGCGGTGCCAGTAGTTGCGGAGTGGTCTATGGTTTGCAAGGTTCTTTTTCCACTTCAAGGGCCTGCTACTATTCGCAGCATGGAACTTCTCGTTTGACGAGATGTAAGTCATCCCTGATTAGGTATTGGCTAGACCGTTTGGTCATATGCGCTTTTCAAACTATGCGATAGACACCTTTAGAAAGCCTACAATCCGTGCCCCAGTCATAACGTCATGCCTCATAAGTACTAGGTCGAGAGAAGGGTCTTTATCTTCGTCTAACTAGGATAAGCCATATATAGCTAACGATAAATCTTATCGAGCAGGCGGGCTCTTAAGTCGCTATCATCCGGTACTAGGATGCCTCTGCCCAGTACGCAAAGCTGAAAGCCGAGAACCGCAACGGCTTCGATATTGTCGTGGAGGCTACTGGTAGCGGTAAGCTAATCGAGGACTCGATCCACTATGTCCGTTGCGGCGGCAAGTCGGTCGCGGATGGTTACCCCAGCAAGGGCGGTGTCTCGTGGTACGACAGCTCGTAGCCACCGTCTAAGATCTGTAACTTCTATATGATGTGGATCTGTTCAATGCTGATGTATGATAGTCGAGGATAAGGAAATCATACCTCTGGGATCCTGGAAAGAGGTCTACACGTTCCCTGCTGTTGTGAACTACCTGTATCGCGGCAAGATCAAGGTTGACGGCATTGTCAACAAGGTGTTCAAATTTGAGCAGTGGGAAGAGTGTCTTGAGTCGATGCGCAACAAGACCGTCATCAAGGCTGCCATCATCTTCGACCAGACCCCTTAAAGTGTTGTGCTTGGGAATCATGATGTTACGATGCGATATGCGAGCATATTCATACCTCTTTCGTGATAGGATAGTTAAGACAATCTGAATAGGTTCAGCTTTTTTTATTGAATGAGTGAGGACCTGCGCCCAAGATTCGATGGTAGCTTGTAGCTGAAACTACTTGGAGGCGGAGCTGATTGAGCTAAAGATAAGCTTACGATAAGCTCCAAACCTCAATCTCTCCCACCACCTCCACCACCCCCCTACATTCACCATGGTCAAACCCCTCACATTCAAAGGCGACAAGCCCAAAAAGCAAAAGCGCAAGCGTGACCCAGACAGCGAAAAGCCACCCAAAGCCCGCAAAACAGAAGCCCCCGAAACCGACGACAACCCAGACGACCAGAGCTGGGTCTCAGCCGACGCCCCGACCGACATCGCCGGCCCAATCGTGCTAGTCCTGCCATCCGACCAACCGACGTGCATTGCAAGTGACGCGAATGGAACGGTCTTTGCCAGTATCATTGAGAACCTAGTCGAGGGAGACCCCAGCACAGCGGAACCGCACGATGTGCGACAGGTATGGATTGCGACCAAGGTAGCGGGGACGGAATCGTTTAGCTTCAAGGGACATCATGGGAAGTGCGTACTCATACTTCATACTCCATCCGTGTGAACCAATTGAACTAATGAAAGCTAGGTACTTGAGCTGTGACAACCATGGTCTTTTCAGCGCGACTGCCGCTGCTGTTGGGCACTATGAATCCTTCCTCGTGATCCCTTCGCCTGATATCCCCGGTACATTCTCAATACAGACGCACGGCGGTGATACCGAGACCTTTTTGTGTGTTAAAGAGAGCGCGAAGGCGTCTGGGGGTGTGGAGATTCGAGGTGATGCCAGTGCGATTTCGTTTGAGACGACGTTGCGCATTCGGATGCAGGCGCGGTTTAAGCCGAAGTTGAGGGCGGATAAGGAGTCGAAGGCTTATGAGAAGATTAGCAAGAAGGAGTTGGAGGCGATCGTTGGGAGGTCGTTGAATGATGATGAGGTTCGGAGGTTGCGGCGGGCCAGGCGCGAAGGGTATTTCCACGAGGAAGTCCTTGAAGCAAAAATTTCTGGGAAACACGATAAATTCGCATAGGGAGAGAGGTGTTGGGAAGAAAGGAAACCCAGGACTACTCCTCCATCCTCACTTTTCCATGCCAATATCAGGACCCGAATCAATGACAATATTCTCCTCAGGGTCTGTACCCTGCTTCTCCTTCTTCTCACCGCCGGACTTCTTCCCAGCACTGCGCCGGCGCTTCTTGCCCTGGGGGCCAGCAGCACCACCGGAAGCGGCTGGAGCACCGGGAGAGCCTCCAGCCGCTCCACCGGCCATGCGGAACCCCGCGACAGCGACCCGGGCAGCAATTGCCTGCGAACAGTTCTGAGTGGTGTGGCGACCGCCGCAATGGACACATTTCGGCTACGACGTATTAGCTTACAGTCATTGATCAATGTGATGGGTGTGGCTTCGGAGGATGAATGTATTTGGGGACTGTGTGATGATAAGCTGTCTCACAACGCCCTGAAATCAACCTTTGTGGTCGTCGTGGCATCATTGCACAAGAGAATGTCCTAGAGATTTTTCTTATCGATGTCTTTGTACAGGTCGTGGTTAGCGGCGATCACGCGACATCGGACCCTATCAAATATCTTATAAGGGATTAGGCTCGATTTGTTCTATCTGAGCTACCACTTGAGATACAAGGAAGATTCGTTAAAGAACAGAAATAGGATCTTAGGATTTAGGGGTTTTCATCCCGAGTGTAGGACACATGGCTTAGCGCGAATAGTATCGCACGGCCTCAGCCAACAAAGAATCTCGTAACTATACGAGAGTCCTATAATATATGGGAGAGCACCTCAGCTATATGGATAGCTGCAAACGAGGAGGGTCATGTGACCTCTCTCAACAATTGGGAATATCCTTTTCAGAAGATAATCGGACCTATAGGGCAGCCGTCCCGATTCGGGCCAATCACCTATTGTAGGTGCAGAGTGACTATGACTACCAGTCAGTTGCCCTTGGTGTCCATCAGGAATTTATAGAGGTCGATCTTTTCCACTACGGACTTGAAATCTTCAGCGAGCAGGATTTTCTCGATGCTGGGCTCACTGTCGAGGACCGCAACCTGATCGAGTATATGGCACTTCAAGAGGCCGGCCATGCTTCACACTACTCAGCAATATGTTGGGTGAAACAGCACCCAAGCAGTGCACTTACGATTACCCGTTCAAGACTGTGCGCGAGTTCTTGGATTTTAATGCGAAGCTCACCCGTTGGGGTGAATCTGGTAACTGGGGCTTCCTCAGTCATCTCGACTCCAAGGAGGTGGCAACTTTGATTGTACAAGCAGAGGCCATTGAAGCGCGTCAGCAGGCCACCTTCCGTCAAATGTTGGGTCTTCACCCCATGCCCATTTGGTTTGCGCCAGGTAAGCCACAGCGCCAGAGAACGCATAGGACAATATGTAACTGACACTCCTCCCATAGGGATCCCACAGTCATGGCACTGGACTCTACTGTCACAGTATATCAGTTCCTGCCCGGAGAACAATACCCGTCTTGTGTGGCAGAACTTCCCTAACCTACATGTCGTGAATCAGCCAAATGTCAACAGGTATGTTCAATGTCATGTATCTGGAAGGTATCGCAGCTCACCTTTAACCACAACCACAGAATCAACGCCAACAATACCCAAAACTGGGAAACCGTTGGCAACCGCACCGGCGACCCTAGCGATTCTAACCTCTCCTCTGCCGAGTCCTGTGTGCACGTTAATGTAACTGGCTACAGCTGTAGCCCCGCTGTCTCACGCGATCGCAGCGACCCAGTCAGTTTCCCTGGCCGCCAGGTAAACCTGACCTGGGATGAACCTGGTCTCGCCGTGGGCCCGTCACTTCTACAACTGCAGGTCAGCCGACCTTTGTCGCGTGGCTTTCGCAGCTCAACCTCACTTACACTCCGTTAACAGCGACTGGACCAAACTCCGGGTTCACTTACCAGCCCGCAAATGAGGTCTTTGAGACCGACCCCGCCCTCAATGGTACTGTTTTCATCGCGCTCACCGATAGTGACATTTATGCCACGCCGTTCAACTTGACAATGATCAACCCGCACGTCCGGGCTCTGAGTCTGTACCAAGCTGGCTAGAAGGTAGTCATGGTGGTTTCAATTGGCTTTTAGAAAAGCCTTTGTGGTCGCTTCCTTTGAATTTGGTTTGCTCCAGTATGTTGCGTTGCGTTAGGTGACGACAGTCTGGTAATTAGCACAGGGTACCGTGTTCTGCAGCAAATGCTATAGTTTGTGTGTCTCGTATTCCTTTCACGCTCAATTGATGGATCTTTCCAATGATTTAATTAAAGAAGGTCTTGGGGCTTGACACGGCCTTCAACACTCGGGCAGGTGCCACTCCTTTTTGGAACTCCCGAATGCTTCACGGGCTTAAATACTCGTGGGAGCTTTTACGACCCCAAACTGTCTATAAGCAATGTTAAAGTGAGAATACGTACTTTGACTTCGTCTTTCCACAAGGTGCCTTGACTGTGTCTAGCGAGCATCCCCTCGCCGGCTTAACCAGACCGCAGTCCTTTCGGGTTCTGTTTAGGAATATATGCATAGCTACAGTTATTTTCTTAGTAAATGTAACAGACTTTAGTCTCTTCGGACATAGTCTGTTTTTCACCCAGAAGGAATATGCAAGGATCTGAGTGTATGCCAGCATCCGCTGAGCGATTCGTGCTGTGAGCGGCCAGGGCCGAATATTGCTGGCAGAGATACAGAATTTCCGAGACATGAGTTGGTACATAGCAGGAAGGCCGTGGTAACTGAAGCTAGTAATCTACAATACTTGTATTCGCATCCGAAAACCTAGGTTCGCAGTCATGCTATCTATATCAACGCAAGCCCGCAGCGCCCCGAAGCCGTCTTCAATTTTCAAACAAATGAGCCAAAGCTTGTGTCTATCCAGACTTGGTTTTGGGAGGATGTACGGAAACTAATACGAGCCACTTAAGATGATTCTCTGAAATTTATTTGGGACCCCTGTAATGTAGAGCATCATCCATCGAGTACAGGAAATCAGTACAATATGATCACGAGGAACATTTGTACTCCTGTAATGAATATTGGAAGCCGTGATATCTTCTACTGGAGTATCTCATTGAAGCAATGGCGATGAACATCGATCGGATACCAATCGAATATTCTGTGTTAGGTCTGGATGTGGAGCGTCTCCCGGGTTAACATTGCTTGAGTAGTGTCAATGACTCAAAGGAACAGCTTTAAAGAAGGGAGTCAATTGGGGGAGATCTTCAACTAAAACCTCGCCTCTAATAACTTTCTGAGGATGGTGAAGAGGCTTCGATGAGAGTTTTAGATGTACCATTACGAGTAATCTACCTCTGGTATGGGGTTGACAATATAAACGAATGTAGACAATATAAATGAATGTACCTATTTCATACTAACGTGGAACCATTTGATTACTCGACGGCTATTTTCGACCAAAAGAGCCATCGGCATACCATTCGCGACAACGAAGACATATTCTGACATCTTATTCATCCGGCTCCCCGGACGATCGACCTCCCTTGCGGCCCGCTTCTTTCGCCCTCGGGTCTCCTGGCTGGAAACTTCCACCTGAAGCATGACCGCCTTGGGAGGCAATGTCCCTCTTCACGTAGAGTCATTAGTCTGTTCTTGGTAATATACTGGGTACTACTCACCTGCTTATCGGCGTCCATAGAGGCAAACCCGCCTTGGTGACTAGACTGGCCACCCTTTCGAGCAATGTTCTCGACCTCTTCGTGTGGTCGGTTGGAGAAGTTACCCGGGTTGGGGTTGTCGGACATAGTGAAAAGTAGGAGTGAAAAGTAGGAGTGAAAAGTAGGAGTGGAAAGTAATAGTGTATGTTGCAGCTTGTCAATTGCGTGAATATTAAACGATGAATGTGCAGGAGTAGCACCCTATTTATGTGCGGCGCCAGGCTTCGAGTGCTACATAGTAACATTAAGGTCAGCTTGACGTCAATTCACTTTCTCCGCCATCACCTACATGCTCCTATGACTCGATGATTGTTACTCTCCAACAATCCTAAAGGAGCAATCCAGTTGATGGGGCAACTTCGAGATCAAGTTTTCCAGATTCCTGTCCGGGCTGAAAGGTGGAGAAATTTCATGTTGCAGGAACGGCACGTCACTATGAGTTAAACCCATATATCCCAGAACCTTTGATAGGTGACCAGTAGAAGAAATGAGGCTTGAGGATCCATTCAATGAAAAACAAGAAATCACATGGCTTGCTCCAGCGATCTTGAAGGAGCAATCCAGTTGATGGAAGGTCAAGTTTTCCAAATTCCCGTCCAGGCCGAAAGATGGAGAAAACTTCATGTTGTAGGGAACGGCACGTCACTATGAATTAAACCCATATATCCCAGAACCTTTGATAGATGACCAGCAGAAGAAATGAGGGTTCAAGATCCATGGAATGCAAAAACAAGAAATCGAATGGCTTGTGACTGGCTGGTTTTCTATACCTGTTCTAATATGATTCATGGGCCATGGCATGTCGCCACGGCCAATGAGCCAGGATGTATAACCATCAGAGGTATAGGTATATGTGACTGTTTATGCGGAGCAGTAATGATTGTAACATCAATGACTTGCTGATTTGAAGTCGACCAAGGCATCGGGATAGGGGCAGAGTTCTTCCAAACTCTCTCAAAGTCTCAAACTGGTTTCTACCATTTAGAAGATCGATAAGCATATAGATAAGCATCTCATTTTCGATGGCACAAAGGGGATTTTCTCAAATAATCAGGGTTTCCACGTAGTTTGTAGAAGAGATAGAGGCACCACTTATCTCGACACATTCGAATCTGACCCGGCTCATGTCCCCGATTTCCGCCTATTCGGAGCGTTGAAAGTAAGGGGGTAGTAATAGAATAGTCCATATTTCTAGGGATGATCTATGAAATAACGAAGGCTTTTGATTGCTCGATTTGGAGACCTTATACGAAACGAAAGACAGATAACGAATGAATATTTACACATCAATTAAGATTCGGCCGGCAAGTCGTCTTCATCTGGTCCTTCGTTGTACTTATTCGAGGTTCCAGGCTTTTCATGGCGGAGGCGATCGCCCCTTAAGATATTCGATTTATCGATCGCTTCATCTTCGTCCTTCTCTAAGAAGATGTCAACGCCTAGTACCGTAAGATTGATGGATGGATTAGACGGACTTACCGAGCTGCTCCTGGGAATTAGAATAAGGCGGTTGCATCGGATCTTCGAATCGCTGATTATCCCATTGAACAGGGATTCGATCTCTCAAGCTTGAATTGGTTTCCTTGGCATAGGAGTTATCCAAAAAGGTTCCGGACACCGGCGAGGGATCATTGTCTCTCTCGTAAGCATCTTCTGCATTTCTTTCGGCACGGTTCGACATATTGTGAATTGGTGGAGTGAATATACTATGTCTTTACAGAACGGAAGGCGAATGCATCCCGCTTATTATAACATATATTAGATGGGAATCAAATCCTGCTTGTGTAGACAGATCTTTAAAGCAGGTTTAGCTGTAGTCAGCACTTGTTGTCCACCAATTCTTGACGCAAGATATACGTAGTTCGAAGCTTGTGGCCATTTAAGGTTATTATGCTTTTGTTTTCTTTGTCGGCTAATATTTTGCGGGGCTAAGCTCGATGAGTTGTATGCTCATAAGCTATGAAGCATTAGCACCTACGGTAAAAACTGCACTTGACGGAGTTGTGAGGTCATTAGCGTCAGACTTTGGTAACACCCGAGCCATGAGAAAGAACGAGCCGATTTCATCTCAACACAAATAGTGGCCGAAGACTGATAGCACACAAGTGATAGGCTTGGTTGTATTACAGGTTTGGAGGGTTTTACCTTTCGATTAGAGCACCTATATGTGCTGGCAACACATGAGTCACAAGATCATCAGGAGCCAACAAGCCAGATCGTCAATGCCATAAGTGACAATGGCCCAATACAACTGTTTAGATTGTTCCCCCCAACCCCGTATAAGCCATTTTACTTGACAGTAACCATCATAGGAACGGGTTTCAGGCGTTATAAGACGTCAAGGAATTCGTGTACATATGTGATGGCGTACCAAATAATCTTCCTCGCATGTTTTCACAAAAAGTTTACCACTCAAGAACATACTAGACCTAGCCCTCTAGCGCGGCAAACTCAGAAGACTCAAAGTTAAGAGAGTGATAGACTGAACAGAGTGATAAACTGAGTAGAGTGATGAATTGAGCGCGACTATTGATTTGAGGAGAAGTGCTGAATTGAGAGAGAATAATGAATTAACTTAGGACCAATCTATCGCGCGGCTGAGTGACAGTTGTCAGAAGGTTCCAATCAGGTGAGATCCCCCTATTATTATCGTAACGGAGGGGACGATACGTTACTGTACATAAAGTATGTGTACAATTGCGACGAATTCCGCGACAAAGACTTATCATATGGCATTTTGCAGCACATTATTATTGATCGGCCCATACCATCCGCTCTTGAGGGAGCGTTCGAACTGGAAGAGTGGTGCTAAAACTGAAAAGAACAAAGATACACCCTGACAAGGCTTCATATTTTTGTACAAGTATAATCTCAATTGTAAACCTTTGCAGCTGGACATGTGCCTGCTAGCTTGTCCGTCTTTGCACTCGGACAAAATTTAGCGTTCTTTCCCATTTTTTTCCGCGTCACAAGAACGTTCCTCAACCTGACCGAAGCTGAACTTTTTCTCAGGCAACAAATCAAACACCCCTTCAGCATATTGTATGGCCACTCGGTACAACTGAGCAAGGTATCTAATCTGAATTTCAGGATATTCGAACTTTTGGAGAAGTCGCGCAGTATTCTTGTGAAGGTGATCGCGTGCTTCATCATCCATAACAATCTCATACAACACCCGCGGCTGCTCGTACTCGGTTGAACTACCCTCGTGCCAAAAGTGCGATTTGCGGCTCACAATATTATCAGCAAGCTGATACGGAGCATCAGCAGTGTCGGGGCGGAACTTGTCGGCGAAACTGTTTGGCGCGTACTGGGGGTTCTTGGCATGGTTTGCATCGACTCTCATTTGCCCGTCAAAATTCAAGGAAGAATATGACGAGGCCATAAATGGACAGTTAACTAAGGAGATTAGTTCATCGGCTGAAGAGCCTCTTGTTGGAAAGCGGTGAGGCCCTATGTCGGGCAGTATCTCACCGCTTCCCACCTTCACCAGCTTCCATATAGCTGGGGGGGGTTGATGGAGAGCGAGATTCTCCCCGCTTCATGACTTTTTGCCTTCCAGTTTCTCTTCTGCTCGTAGGCATAGTCATCATTCCCAACAGGTTATGAGCACCTCTTCTATCAATATTCATTAGATTCCATCAATACCATCGAGACTGATGATCATCTATCCATATTGATATCTTTCCCCATCTGGAGCGACGACAATCGCACTCCAGCGCGCGAAAAACGTGCATTTTTGGAGTCATCTCCATCTCTCTGACCATCATCAAGGTCATCATCATCATCTTGCATCGACCTCCGTACCCTGTGACCGATCAAAGGTCATTAGCAGCGACAAAGGCTTTGCATCATCATCATCATGGCTAATCAACAGCCATTTATAGCGAATCAACCGCCAACACAAACACAGCAGCCAAGACGGACCTAGGAAGACATTCTAAAGAAAACAGTCACTAACTAGGCCGCCAAGCTGCCAAAACCAACGGAATTCTCCCTCTAGAAGTGGGAGACCCGTCTTACAAACACTGCAGACTTCGAAGCTTAGAGAGAATTAGCATATAGTACTCTCAAAGCTCGTCGTCTCTATAATCTCATCGACTACAACATTCTATAGCCCAATCCTGATGAAGCAGAGACCGATAAAGCCCAAAACTAGCTTTAAGTATCAACCCTAGTCCAACAATGGTTGGAAAGCGGTGTTTCTGATGCAATCCGGCTCAAAATCAGACACTCTGGCAAGAACGTGGAACTAGCCGATGTATAGATACGAGAAGCTACTACCCTCCTCTAAGGTGAAGGAGTATAGTTCTATTGTGAGTAGGCCAAAGCTTTCGATAGCATTGATTTCAAAGATTATATATTACTAAAGGACTACATCGAGGCTAAAGTAGATGCATTAAACAAGCTTTATATACGGGGCATAAGATGGGTTTACCCTTTCTACGTTCTTACCAAGATGCTTTCGGAGCTTAATCGACTACTATACATACTAACTGTATCGAATACTATCGACCGTATTTCTAATCTTTCTAGCGACGAAGCCCTTGCCTTTAGGCTCGACGACTTACATCGAGAGTACGCTAAGATAGTTCGATAGCTCGCTAACATTAATACTAGCGATGAAGAGTAGTCTATAGTAGCGTCTTTATTATTATCCGCGAACCCTCCCCTATCTAACAACCGTTATGACCGACGTGGCCAAGGATTATTATCTCCGGACAAGACTAAGATCAAAAAGAATCCCCTACCGGGGGTGAAGGCCCACGAATATGCTAAAAACATAAAGAAATCACTAGATGAATAGGGTAAATATGGCTACTGCGGCCGTAGGCATCCTAGACGAAACAAATCTAGGCCCTAAGTAGCCATATGTTGGCATATCAACCCCGAACTGCGTCCGAAGGACTAGAACCTACCACAAAACAATAACGTCTAGTGGTGGAATAAGTCATCTCGAAACTTTAGGAATCAACCCAACTAGAATCAGAACCAGCCCAACAACGATACGCAGAAACCCGCTACCAACCTACCTTCAGATTCTACTAAGTTTACCTAACAGAACCCCTAACCTATGGTAGGGGGTAAGGCGTCTTTGGCTATATTGGAGGACACTTTCGTACAATCAATGTATGATTCTGAAGCTAGGGAATACGAAGGGCATATGTCCGCGACTGTATCCGCTATCATATTATCCGCTATGTCCGCGGGGAAGGATTGGTTGTACGACACTAGTTCTGACTCTTACATCTATGCGGACAAGATAGCCTTTATCTGCTACGACGAATACGGACCAACCGAAAAGCCCTACGAATAGGTCATATCTGGTAGGACCAAGGCGAAAGCCTAGGGATATAGCAAGGTTAAGCTGTCAATGCTAACGAAAGCCGGTGCTATCAATAACATTATCTTCGATGCTATGTACTACCCCGGCATACGCTTCAGCATATTTAGTGTAGAGAAGGGGCGTAAAGACCTTAGAATTGCATACAATAGTATCGACAACACCTTATACGACACCATAAATAGGGACTAAGTGATTAGCAAGATTGATATTAAGCACAATCTACTATAGATACGTTATTACGGTTTGAACCCCGTCGTTGCCGCTGCCATTAGTCCCTAGCTAGCTTATCGTCGCCTAGGCTATGCTAGAACCCCTAAGCTTCGTATTAATGAAGCTCGTCTCGATTATACGGTAGACCATACCGATAGCGATGAATTCAATTGCGAACCATGTAGGCTTAGTAAATCCAAGAAGGTTATCTCTAGAACCCCCTAAGTACGGGCAGAAAAGGCTAGACAATTTATCTATGCCGACCTTCAGCATATAGAACCAACGGGCATTGGGGGCCGACGATATACCTTAGTGATCACTAACGATGCTTCCTAAGTACGGTTTGCTATCTACCTCAAAACGAAGGACCAAGCATTACCCGAAATAACCACTTTCGCTAAGACCGTCAAGAACTACACTAGCCAATATCCCCAAGAATGGAGAATTGATAGCGGCTTAGAATTTATGACGTTTTACAAATAGGCTAAAGCGGAAGGACTCTTAGTATAGCTAAGTACTGCATATGCCCATAAACAAAACGGAATCTCGGAAATATCTAGACAAATGCTGATACGTATAGCGAGAGTAATAATGATAGATGCTAGCGCCCCGGCCTATTTATGGCCCGAAGCTTTGCAGACAGCAGCCTATATTACCAACCGTCTTCGCAAACCCGGCTCCGACTAATCTCCATTGGAAAAATAGCGTTATGACCTTGGTATAAGAGAACTACCTACCACACTAAGCCATCTACGTGCTTAGTACTGCGCCGTATACGTTAATATCCCCCCCGAAAAACGGGTAAAAGCGATGAAGATAAAGCCCCGTACGTAGGCCGGTTATCTTGTTGGTTATGAAGGGGAAAATAGGCATCTATTCCGCATCTACAACCCTATATCTAGGAAAATACTAGTGACTAGGGATGTGTCCTTCTGGGAGGGTAATACGACGTATAGGCCCCTATGTGATTATCTACTAGATGCCCCCGTTTCTGAACCAGTGAATAATTTCACGTAGGTCGAGCAGGAGGATATAATCCTATATCCATCGGGCATTAATGAACCACCAAGACGCCCCCAGCCAGAATCGACGTCCATCCAAGCCTCACGAGCCCCAGAACCAATGCTTATCCTAGCCCCAACGATAGTAAATCTTCCGCTTAGACCATCCCAACAACCAATCAACTTCGTACTACCAAGGCCGGACACCTTGGAACTACCGACATTGAGATTCCAGCCCTAAGTGTAGCCCTAGGTTCAGTACCAAGCCCAACCCTAATATCAACATTATGCCTAGCGAAATCGCTTAGCACTGCTAAGACCAATGGCGAGAATTGAGGAGATGCCTAAGTTTCGTAGTATACCTTTATCATCGCCTAATCCTATTACTAAACCTCCTACCGTACCATAGCCCCGACGGACCGTCGAACGGCCCCCAAAGAAACGGCTGTACCGCACTAGGGGTAATACCGGTGAATCTAGACCGCAACAGAGTTAGATGATATCACTAGAGCCTACCTCGGGGTAGAGTAGCGAGGATTATCCTACCATAGGAGAACGAACCATCGTTGAAGAAACACCAATGCCGGAGGCTATACCCCTACCTACCCTACCACCTACTCCACCTAGAGCCTTCCTAGCACCAATCCTACAGCTAAGCCTACGTCGTATATCTAGATCGATAGCTAGTAAACTAGCTAAACGATATAATAGCGAGGATTATGGTAAGTATAGAACCCGAAAGCCCTCGGCTTCGGCAGCCATAAATAACAGATAGGAGGATGACATTGGTAAAACCGGCCTATGCTTCGCATCAACCGAACTCCGCATCAAGGCCCACACTATCCCCATACCTACATCCTACAAAGCTACGATAGCCTCCGACTATACCGACGAATGGTACAAAGCTATGGAGACCCAGATTGGTAAAATCACCGACGCCCAAGCCTACAAATTGGTGGATAGACCGTCAAATGCGCGGATTCTCCCCGGGAAATAGGTGTACGATGTGAAGGGCGATATTGATGGTTATCTTAAAGAGTTTCGGGCCCGATGGGTCGTATGCGGTAATCGATAGCGCTATAGCTATGATTTTGATGAATCGTACGCCCCCGTCGCTACTAATCGAGCCGTGAAGCTTTATCTTTGCATGATTGCGAAGTGGCGTTTGAAAGTGAAGTAGTTTGACATAATCGCTACATATCTCAACGCCGCTATCGACGACCGCGTAGTCTACATAAAGCAGCCTACTAGCTTTAGAGATCAAAACAAGGTCTGGCTATTAGTGCAAGCTTTGTACGGCCTAAAACAAGCCGTATTTTTGTGGTATAACTGCTTTACAGAAGCCCTCGTAGGATTGGGCTTCAAACTACTACCTGATGACATCTATGTTTATATCAAGCACGATGCATTATCATATATTATCATCTATGTCGATAACGCTCTCGTCGCCGCAAGATCCGATCAAGAGATCGACGACGTATTGGCATTACTTAGAGACAAGTTCAAGATAAAGGTCTTCGCCCCGGAGAAATTTCTAGGATACGGGATTAAGTTTGATAATAGACTAGTCATCCTTGACTAGCGAGCCTATGCAGAAGAATTTGTTGAAAGCTAGGGCATAACCAATGTATCCCCTACAATTATCCCTATGTCAAAGGGATACGTAGGCTTACTGATTAAGACCGGAGAGCCTACCGATAAACTAAGAGATAAGGTCTAATCACCCGCTACCCTTACTAAGTTCGTAGAGCTTATAGGCAAAGCTATATAGCTGGCTAGCAAGACGAGACCCGACATAGCCCTCGCCGTCGCTAAGCTTTAGCAGCGTACTACTAAGGCTACGAAAGATAACATCGTAGCGGGGAAACACCTCGTCCGATACGTTAAAGGGACTCTGAATACGCACCTAGTATTCGGAGCATCTAGGGATAGTCTTATTGGGTATGTTGATACGTTATTTGCAGACAACCTAGACCGCAAAAGCACGTTAGGCTGGATGTTCTTCTTTAATAGAACCCCAATTTTATAGATATCCAAGAAGCAAGCGGTGCCAGTAGGTTCTTCTACCCAAGCCGAATATATAGCCTACGAAGATGCAGTCCGCGAAGCTATCTTCCTAGCTAAATTAGCCAGAGATATAGGTCTACGACCCTTCACCCACGATAGCGATAAACCGGCGAAGGAACCCGATAATGCAGTGCCCATCTATACTAATTTAGATAATGCCATCATCCTAGCGGGTCAAAAAGGGTATCGCCGTGCCACACGCCACTATAACATCAAATGGCATATCATCCGTCATGCCATCGAGATGCAATAGGTAAAATTGGTGATCATTCCATCTGCAATGAATGTCGCGGATGGGTTGACCAAGCCCCTAGAAAAGGATGCTTTCAATGCATTCAGGGATATGCTGAAGAGTATGAACGGCCTTGGGGGTGCATATGACATCAATGCGCCCAAGACGGATTGAATTTTGACTAAGAACCTATGATTGGCTGAAATTTGCATGGTTTTTACGACGTCTATGGATGAATCATGACGATCGGTTTTTCCTACTGTTTTTTTGTGTGAGAATCAGTATGTGCCAGCTATGATGGTCGCTGGGGGGGTGTGTTGGAAAGCGGTGAGGCCCTATGTCGGGCAGTATCTCACCGCTTCCCACCTTCACTAGCTTCCATATAGCTGGGGGGGGTTGATGGAGAGCGAGATTCTCCCCGCTTCATGACTTTTTGCCTTCCAGTTTCTCTTCTGCTCGTAGGCATAGTCATCATTCCCAACAGGTTATGAGCACCTCTTCTATCAATATTCATTAGATTCCATCAATACCATCGAGACTGATGATCATCTATCCATATTGATATCTTTCCCCATCTGGAGCGACGACAATCGCACTCCAGCGCGCGAAAAACGTGCATTTTTGGAGTCATCTCCATCTCTCTGACCATCATCAAGGTCATCATCATCATCTTGCATCGACCTCCGTACCCTGTGACCGATCAAAGGTCATTAGCAGCGACAAAGGCTTTGCATCATCATCATCATGGCTAATCAACAGCCATTTATAGCGAATCAACCGCCAACACAAACACAGCAGCCAAGACGGACCTAGGAAGACATTCTAAAGAAAACAGTCACTAACTAGGCCGCCAAGCTGCCAAAACCAACGGAATTCTCCCTCTAGAAGTGGGAGACCCGTCTTACAAACACTGCAGACTTCGAAGCTTAGAGAGAATTAGCATATAGTACTCTCAAAGCTCGTCGTCTCTATAATCTCATCGACTACAACATTCTATAGCCCAATCCTGATGAAGCAGAGACCGATAAAGCCCAAAACTAGCTTTAAGTATCAACCCTAGTCCAACAATGGTTGGAAAGCGGTGTTTCTGATGCAATCCGGCTCAAAATCAGACACTCTGGCAAGAACGTGGAACTAGCCGATGTATAGATACGAGAAGCTACTACCCTCCTCTAAGGTGAAGGAGTATAGTTCTATTGTGAGTAGGCCAAAGCTTTCGATAGCATTGATTTCAAAGATTATATATTACTAAAGGACTACATCGAGGCTAAAGTAGATGCATTAAACAAGCTTTATATACGGGGCATAAGATGGGTTTACCCTTTCTACGTTCTTACCAAGATGCTTTCGGAGCTTAATCGACTACTATACATACTAACTGTATCGAATACTATCGACCGTATTTCTAATCTTTCTAGCGACGAAGCCCTTGCCTTTAGGCTCGACGACTTACATCGAGAGTACGCTAAGATAGTTCGATAGCTCGCTAACATTAATACTAGCGATGAAGAGTAGTCTATAGTAGCGTCTTTATTATTATCCGCGAACCCTCCCCTATCTAACAACCGTTATGACCGACGTGGCCAAGGATTATTATCTCCGGACAAGACTAAGATCAAAAAGAATCCCCTACCGGGGGTGAAGGCCCACGAATATGCTAAAAACATAAAGAAATCACTAGATGAATAGGGTAAATATGGCTACTGCGGCCGTAGGCATCCTAGACGAAACAAATCTAGGCCCTAAGTAGCCATATGTTGGCATATCAACCCCGAACTGCGTCCGAAGGACTAGAACCTACCACAAAACAATAACGTCTAGTGGTGGAATAAGTCATCTCGAAACTTTAGGAATCAACCCAACTAGAATCAGAACCAGCCCAACAACGATACGCAGAAACCCGCTACCAACCTACCTTCAGATTCTACTAAGTTTACCTAACAGAACCCCTAACCTATGGTAGGGGGTAAGGCGTCTTTGGCTATATTGGAGGACACTTTCGTACAATCAATGTATGATTCTGAAGCTAGGGAATACGAAGGGCATATGTCCGCGACTGTATCCGCTATCATATTATCCGCTATGTCCGCGGGGAAGGATTGGTTGTACGACACTAGTTCTGACTCTTACATCTATGCGGACAAGATAGCCTTTATCTGCTACGACGAATACGGACCAACCGAAAAGCCCTACGAATAGGTCATATCTGGTAGGACCAAGGCGAAAGCCTAGGGATATAGCAAGGTTAAGCTGTCAATGCTAACGAAAGCCGGTGCTATCAATAACATTATCTTCGATGCTATGTACTACCCCGGCATACGCTTCAGCATATTTAGTGTAGAGAAGGGGCGTAAAGACCTTAGAATTGCATACAATAGTATCGACAACACCTTATACGACACCATAAATAGGGACTAAGTGATTAGCAAGATTGATATTAAGCACAATCTACTATAGATACGTTATTACGGTTTGAACCCCGTCGTTGCCGCTGCCATTAGTCCCTAGCTAGCTTATCGTCGCCTAGGCTATGCTAGAACCCCTAAGCTTCGTATTAATGAAGCTCGTCTCGATTATACGGTAGACCATACCGATAGCGATGAATTCAATTGCGAACCATGTAGGCTTAGTAAATCCAAGAAGGTTATCTCTAGAACCCCCTAAGTACGGGCAGAAAAGGCTAGACAATTTATCTATGCCGACCTTCAGCATATAGAACCAACGGGCATTGGGGGCCGACGATATACCTTAGTGATCACTAACGATGCTTCCTAAGTACGGTTTGCTATCTACCTCAAAACGAAGGACCAAGCATTACCCGAAATAACCACTTTCGCTAAGACCGTCAAGAACTACACTAGCCAATATCCCCAAGAATGGAGAATTGATAGCGGCTTAGAATTTATGACGTTTTACAAATAGGCTAAAGCGGAAGGACTCTTAGTATAGCTAAGTACTGCATATGCCCATAAACAAAACGGAATCTCGGAAATATCTAGACAAATGCTGATACGTATAGCGAGAGTAATAATGATAGATGCTAGCGCCCCGGCCTATTTATGGCCCGAAGCTTTGCAGACAGCAGCCTATATTACCAACCGTCTTCGCAAACCCGGCTCCGACTAATCTCCATTGGAAAAATAGCGTTATGACCTTGGTATAAGAGAACTACCTACCACACTAAGCCATCTACGTGCTTAGTACTGCGCCGTATACGTTAATATCCCCCCCGAAAAACGGGTAAAAGCGATGAAGATAAAGCCCCGTACGTAGGCCGGTTATCTTGTTGGTTATGAAGGGGAAAATAGGCATCTATTCCGCATCTACAACCCTATATCTAGGAAAATACTAGTGACTAGGGATGTGTCCTTCTGGGAGGGTAATACGACGTATAGGCCCCTATGTGATTATCTACTAGATGCCCCCGTTTCTGAACCAGTGAATAATTTCACGTAGGTCGAGCAGGAGGATATAATCCTATATCCATCGGGCATTAATGAACCACCAAGACGCCCCCAGCCAGAATCGACGTCCATCCAAGCCTCACGAGCCCCAGAACCAATGCTTATCCTAGCCCCAACGATAGTAAATCTTCCGCTTAGACCATCCCAACAACCAATCAACTTCGTACTACCAAGGCCGGACACCTTGGAACTACCGACATTGAGATTCCAGCCCTAAGTGTAGCCCTAGGTTCAGTACCAAGCCCAACCCTAATATCAACATTATGCCTAGCGAAATCGCTTAGCACTGCTAAGACCAATGGCGAGAATTGAGGAGATGCCTAAGTTTCGTAGTATACCTTTATCATCGCCTAATCCTATTACTAAACCTCCTACCGTACCATAGCCCCGACGGACCGTCGAACGGCCCCCAAAGAAACGGCTGTACCGCACTAGGGGTAATACCGGTGAATCTAGACCGCAACAGAGTTAGATGATATCACTAGAGCCTACCTCGGGGTAGAGTAGCGAGGATTATCCTACCATAGGAGAACGAACCATCGTTGAAGAAACACCAATGCCGGAGGCTATACCCCTACCTACCCTACCACCTACTCCACCTAGAGCCTTCCTAGCACCAATCCTACAGCTAAGCCTACGTCGTATATCTAGATCGATAGCTAGTAAACTAGCTAAACGATATAATAGCGAGGATTATGGTAAGTATAGAACCCGAAAGCCCTCGGCTTCGGCAGCCATAAATAACAGATAGGAGGATGACATTGGTAAAACCGGCCTATGCTTCGCATCAACCGAACTCCGCATCAAGGCCCACACTATCCCCATACCTACATCCTACAAAGCTACGATAGCCTCCGACTATACCGACGAATGGTACAAAGCTATGGAGACCCAGATTGGTAAAATCACCGACGCCCAAGCCTACAAATTGGTGGATAGACCGTCAAATGCGCGGATTCTCCCCGGGAAATAGGTGTACGATGTGAAGGGCGATATTGATGGTTATCTTAAAGAGTTTCGGGCCCGATGGGTCGTATGCGGTAATCGATAGCGCTATAGCTATGATTTTGATGAATCGTACGCCCCCGTCGCTACTAATCGAGCCGTGAAGCTTTATCTTTGCATGATTGCGAAGTGGCGTTTGAAAGTGAAGTAGTTTGACATAATCGCTACATATCTCAACGCCGCTATCGACGACCGCGTAGTCTACATAAAGCAGCCTACTAGCTTTAGAGATCAAAACAAGGTCTGGCTATTAGTGCAAGCTTTGTACGGCCTAAAACAAGCCGTATTTTTGTGGTATAACTGCTTTACAGAAGCCCTCGTAGGATTGGGCTTCAAACTACTACCTGATGACATCTATGTTTATATCAAGCACGATGCATTATCATATATTATCATCTATGTCGATAACGCTCTCGTCGCCGCAAGATCCGATCAAGAGATCGACGACGTATTGGCATTACTTAGAGACAAGTTCAAGATAAAGGTCTTCGCCCCGGAGAAATTTCTAGGATACGGGATTAAGTTTGATAATAGACTAGTCATCCTTGACTAGCGAGCCTATGCAGAAGAATTTGTTGAAAGCTAGGGCATAACCAATGTATCCCCTACAATTATCCCTATGTCAAAGGGATACGTAGGCTTACTGATTAAGACCGGAGAGCCTACCGATAAACTAAGAGATAAGGTCTAATCACCCGCTACCCTTACTAAGTTCGTAGAGCTTATAGGCAAAGCTATATAGCTGGCTAGCAAGACGAGACCCGACATAGCCCTCGCCGTCGCTAAGCTTTAGCAGCGTACTACTAAGGCTACGAAAGATAACATCGTAGCGGGGAAACACCTCGTCCGATACGTTAAAGGGACTCTGAATACGCACCTAGTATTCGGAGCATCTAGGGATAGTCTTATTGGGTATGTTGATACGTTATTTGCAGACAACCTAGACCGCAAAAGCACGTTAGGCTGGATGTTCTTCTTTAATAGAACCCCAATTTTATAGATATCCAAGAAGCAAGCGGTGCCAGTAGGTTCTTCTACCCAAGCCGAATATATAGCCTACGAAGATGCAGTCCGCGAAGCTATCTTCCTAGCTAAATTAGCCAGAGATATAGGTCTACGACCCTTCACCCACGATAGCGATAAACCGGCGAAGGAACCCGATAATGCAGTGCCCATCTATACTAATTTAGATAATGCCATCATCCTAGCGGGTCAAAAAGGGTATCGCCGTGCCACACGCCACTATAACATCAAATGGCATATCATCCGTCATGCCATCGAGATGCAATAGGTAAAATTGGTGATCATTCCATCTGCAATGAATGTCGCGGATGGGTTGACCAAGCCCCTAGAAAAGGATGCTTTCAATGCATTCAGGGATATGCTGAAGAGTATGAACGGCCTTGGGGGTGCATATGACATCAATGCGCCCAAGACGGATTGAATTTTGACTAAGAACCTATGATTGGCTGAAATTTGCATGGTTTTTACGACGTCTATGGATGAATCATGACGATCGGTTTTTCCTACTGTTTTTTTGTGTGAGAATCAGTATGTGCCAGCTATGATGGTCGCTGGGGGGGTGTGTTGGAAAGCGGTGAGGCCCTATGTCGGGCAGTATCTCACCGCTTCCCACCTTCACTAGCTTCCATATAGCTGGGGGGGGTTGATGGAGAGCGAGATTCTCCCCGCTTCATGACTTTTTGCCTTCCAGTTTCTCTTCTGCTCGTAGGCATAGTCATCATTCCCAACAGGTTATGAGCACCTCTTCTATCAATATTCATTAGATTCCATCAATACCATCGAGACTGATGATCATCTATCCATATTGATATCTTTCCCCATCTGGAGCGACGACAATCGCACTCCAGCGCGCGAAAAACGTGCATTTTTGGAGTCATCTCCATCTCTCTGACCATCATCAAGGTCATCATCATCATCTTGCATCGACCTCCGTACCCTGTGACCGATCAAAGGTCATTAGCAGCGACAAAGGCTTTGCATCATCATCATCATGGCTAATCAACAGCCATTTATAGCGAATCAACCGCCAACACAAACACAGCAGCCAAGACGGACCTAGGAAGACATTCTAAAGAAAACAGTCACTAACTAGGCCGCCAAGCTGCCAAAACCAACGGAATTCTCCCTCTAGAAGTGGGAGACCCGTCTTACAAACACTGCAGACTTCGAAGCTTAGAGAGAATTAGCATATAGTACTCTCAAAGCTCGTCGTCTCTATAATCTCATCGACTACAACATTCTATAGCCCAATCCTGATGAAGCAGAGACCGATAAAGCCCAAAACTAGCTTTAAGTATCAACCCTAGTCCAACAATGGTTGGAAAGCGGTGTTTCTGATGCAATCCGGCTCAAAATCAGACACTCTGGCAAGAACGTGGAACTAGCCGATGTATAGATACGAGAAGCTACTACCCTCCTCTAAGGTGAAGGAGTATAGTTCTATTGTGAGTAGGCCAAAGCTTTCGATAGCATTGATTTCAAAGATTATATATTACTAAAGGACTACATCGAGGCTAAAGTAGATGCATTAAACAAGCTTTATATACGGGGCATAAGATGGGTTTACCCTTTCTACGTTCTTACCAAGATGCTTTCGGAGCTTAATCGACTACTATACATACTAACTGTATCGAATACTATCGACCGTATTTCTAATCTTTCTAGCGACGAAGCCCTTGCCTTTAGGCTCGACGACTTACATCGAGAGTACGCTAAGATAGTTCGATAGCTCGCTAACATTAATACTAGCGATGAAGAGTAGTCTATAGTAGCGTCTTTATTATTATCCGCGAACCCTCCCCTATCTAACAACCGTTATGACCGACGTGGCCAAGGATTATTATCTCCGGACAAGACTAAGATCAAAAAGAATCCCCTACCGGGGGTGAAGGCCCACGAATATGCTAAAAACATAAAGAAATCACTAGATGAATAGGGTAAATATGGCTACTGCGGCCGTAGGCATCCTAGACGAAACAAATCTAGGCCCTAAGTAGCCATATGTTGGCATATCAACCCCGAACTGCGTCCGAAGGACTAGAACCTACCACAAAACAATAACGTCTAGTGGTGGAATAAGTCATCTCGAAACTTTAGGAATCAACCCAACTAGAATCAGAACCAGCCCAACAACGATACGCAGAAACCCGCTACCAACCTACCTTCAGATTCTACTAAGTTTACCTAACAGAACCCCTAACCTATGGTAGGGGGTAAGGCGTCTTTGGCTATATTGGAGGACACTTTCGTACAATCAATGTATGATTCTGAAGCTAGGGAATACGAAGGGCATATGTCCGCGACTGTATCCGCTATCATATTATCCGCTATGTCCGCGGGGAAGGATTGGTTGTACGACACTAGTTCTGACTCTTACATCTATGCGGACAAGATAGCCTTTATCTGCTACGACGAATACGGACCAACCGAAAAGCCCTACGAATAGGTCATATCTGGTAGGACCAAGGCGAAAGCCTAGGGATATAGCAAGGTTAAGCTGTCAATGCTAACGAAAGCCGGTGCTATCAATAACATTATCTTCGATGCTATGTACTACCCCGGCATACGCTTCAGCATATTTAGTGTAGAGAAGGGGCGTAAAGACCTTAGAATTGCATACAATAGTATCGACAACACCTTATACGACACCATAAATAGGGACTAAGTGATTAGCAAGATTGATATTAAGCACAATCTACTATAGATACGTTATTACGGTTTGAACCCCGTCGTTGCCGCTGCCATTAGTCCCTAGCTAGCTTATCGTCGCCTAGGCTATGCTAGAACCCCTAAGCTTCGTATTAATGAAGCTCGTCTCGATTATACGGTAGACCATACCGATAGCGATGAATTCAATTGCGAACCATGTAGGCTTAGTAAATCCAAGAAGGTTATCTCTAGAACCCCCTAAGTACGGGCAGAAAAGGCTAGACAATTTATCTATGCCGACCTTCAGCATATAGAACCAACGGGCATTGGGGGCCGACGATATACCTTAGTGATCACTAACGATGCTTCCTAAGTACGGTTTGCTATCTACCTCAAAACGAAGGACCAAGCATTACCCGAAATAACCACTTTCGCTAAGACCGTCAAGAACTACACTAGCCAATATCCCCAAGAATGGAGAATTGATAGCGGCTTAGAATTTATGACGTTTTACAAATAGGCTAAAGCGGAAGGACTCTTAGTATAGCTAAGTACTGCATATGCCCATAAACAAAACGGAATCTCGGAAATATCTAGACAAATGCTGATACGTATAGCGAGAGTAATAATGATAGATGCTAGCGCCCCGGCCTATTTATGGCCCGAAGCTTTGCAGACAGCAGCCTATATTACCAACCGTCTTCGCAAACCCGGCTCCGACTAATCTCCATTGGAAAAATAGCGTTATGACCTTGGTATAAGAGAACTACCTACCACACTAAGCCATCTACGTGCTTAGTACTGCGCCGTATACGTTAATATCCCCCCCGAAAAACGGGTAAAAGCGATGAAGATAAAGCCCCGTACGTAGGCCGGTTATCTTGTTGGTTATGAAGGGGAAAATAGGCATCTATTCCGCATCTACAACCCTATATCTAGGAAAATACTAGTGACTAGGGATGTGTCCTTCTGGGAGGGTAATACGACGTATAGGCCCCTATGTGATTATCTACTAGATGCCCCCGTTTCTGAACCAGTGAATAATTTCACGTAGGTCGAGCAGGAGGATATAATCCTATATCCATCGGGCATTAATGAACCACCAAGACGCCCCCAGCCAGAATCGACGTCCATCCAAGCCTCACGAGCCCCAGAACCAATGCTTATCCTAGCCCCAACGATAGTAAATCTTCCGCTTAGACCATCCCAACAACCAATCAACTTCGTACTACCAAGGCCGGACACCTTGGAACTACCGACATTGAGATTCCAGCCCTAAGTGTAGCCCTAGGTTCAGTACCAAGCCCAACCCTAATATCAACATTATGCCTAGCGAAATCGCTTAGCACTGCTAAGACCAATGGCGAGAATTGAGGAGATGCCTAAGTTTCGTAGTATACCTTTATCATCGCCTAATCCTATTACTAAACCTCCTACCGTACCATAGCCCCGACGGACCGTCGAACGGCCCCCAAAGAAACGGCTGTACCGCACTAGGGGTAATACCGGTGAATCTAGACCGCAACAGAGTTAGATGATATCACTAGAGCCTACCTCGGGGTAGAGTAGCGAGGATTATCCTACCATAGGAGAACGAACCATCGTTGAAGAAACACCAATGCCGGAGGCTATACCCCTACCTACCCTACCACCTACTCCACCTAGAGCCTTCCTAGCACCAATCCTACAGCTAAGCCTACGTCGTATATCTAGATCGATAGCTAGTAAACTAGCTAAACGATATAATAGCGAGGATTATGGTAAGTATAGAACCCGAAAGCCCTCGGCTTCGGCAGCCATAAATAACAGATAGGAGGATGACATTGGTAAAACCGGCCTATGCTTCGCATCAACCGAACTCCGCATCAAGGCCCACACTATCCCCATACCTACATCCTACAAAGCTACGATAGCCTCCGACTATACCGACGAATGGTACAAAGCTATGGAGACCCAGATTGGTAAAATCACCGACGCCCAAGCCTACAAATTGGTGGATAGACCGTCAAATGCGCGGATTCTCCCCGGGAAATAGGTGTACGATGTGAAGGGCGATATTGATGGTTATCTTAAAGAGTTTCGGGCCCGATGGGTCGTATGCGGTAATCGATAGCGCTATAGCTATGATTTTGATGAATCGTACGCCCCCGTCGCTACTAATCGAGCCGTGAAGCTTTATCTTTGCATGATTGCGAAGTGGCGTTTGAAAGTGAAGTAGTTTGACATAATCGCTACATATCTCAACGCCGCTATCGACGACCGCGTAGTCTACATAAAGCAGCCTACTAGCTTTAGAGATCAAAACAAGGTCTGGCTATTAGTGCAAGCTTTGTACGGCCTAAAACAAGCCGTATTTTTGTGGTATAACTGCTTTACAGAAGCCCTCGTAGGATTGGGCTTCAAACTACTACCTGATGACATCTATGTTTATATCAAGCACGATGCATTATCATATATTATCATCTATGTCGATAACGCTCTCGTCGCCGCAAGATCCGATCAAGAGATCGACGACGTATTGGCATTACTTAGAGACAAGTTCAAGATAAAGGTCTTCGCCCCGGAGAAATTTCTAGGATACGGGATTAAGTTTGATAATAGACTAGTCATCCTTGACTAGCGAGCCTATGCAGAAGAATTTGTTGAAAGCTAGGGCATAACCAATGTATCCCCTACAATTATCCCTATGTCAAAGGGATACGTAGGCTTACTGATTAAGACCGGAGAGCCTACCGATAAACTAAGAGATAAGGTCTAATCACCCGCTACCCTTACTAAGTTCGTAGAGCTTATAGGCAAAGCTATATAGCTGGCTAGCAAGACGAGACCCGACATAGCCCTCGCCGTCGCTAAGCTTTAGCAGCGTACTACTAAGGCTACGAAAGATAACATCGTAGCGGGGAAACACCTCGTCCGATACGTTAAAGGGACTCTGAATACGCACCTAGTATTCGGAGCATCTAGGGATAGTCTTATTGGGTATGTTGATACGTTATTTGCAGACAACCTAGACCGCAAAAGCACGTTAGGCTGGATGTTCTTCTTTAATAGAACCCCAATTTTATAGATATCCAAGAAGCAAGCGGTGCCAGTAGGTTCTTCTACCCAAGCCGAATATATAGCCTACGAAGATGCAGTCCGCGAAGCTATCTTCCTAGCTAAATTAGCCAGAGATATAGGTCTACGACCCTTCACCCACGATAGCGATAAACCGGCGAAGGAACCCGATAATGCAGTGCCCATCTATACTAATTTAGATAATGCCATCATCCTAGCGGGTCAAAAAGGGTATCGCCGTGCCACACGCCACTATAACATCAAATGGCATATCATCCGTCATGCCATCGAGATGCAATAGGTAAAATTGGTGATCATTCCATCTGCAATGAATGTCGCGGATGGGTTGACCAAGCCCCTAGAAAAGGATGCTTTCAATGCATTCAGGGATATGCTGAAGAGTATGAACGGCCTTGGGGGTGCATATGACATCAATGCGCCCAAGACGGATTGAATTTTGACTAAGAACCTATGATTGGCTGAAATTTGCATGGTTTTTACGACGTCTATGGATGAATCATGACGATCGGTTTTTCCTACTGTTTTTTTGTGTGAGAATCAGTATGTGCCAGCTATGATGGTCGCTGGGGGGGTGTGTTGGAAAGCGGTGAGGCCCTATGTCGGGCAGTATCTCACCGCTTCCCACCTTCACTAGCTTCCATATAGCTGGGGGGGGTTGATGGAGAGCGAGATTCTCCCCGCTTCATGACTTTTTGCCTTCCAGTTTCTCTTCTGCTCGTAGGCATAGTCATCATTCCCAACACCTCTTGAAGAGGGGCAAATAAAGGCTGACCGGGTATCTGATGCCAGTTCACTCCAATGCGATGTAGTTGCGCATCCCTTGAGGTGTGCCGTGGTCGCTGAAAAACATCATGCCGGCGTGGTTACATATAAATAATGTCAGCTGTCTTTCGGCTTAAAAGGTTGTGTGCTTCTAGCCCCTCAGGTGTATTGCCTAGCAAATCAAAGAGTGAATTCTGATCAAGGAGGGAATTCTGCGGGTTTCGGTACTGAGATCGGATCACATCCGGGCCTTGAATAGGGTCACGGCAAAAGAAAACAGGCTTCGCCCAATTAGTATAACCCGCACTGTAAATTCCTCATAGATCTTAGCTTACGAAGTTTAAGCCAACGATGTCGTAATTGCCCTCGCCTGTATAAAATTTGATCGCAAATCCTAGGGGGTTCCGGGCCAAATCAGGAAATTCTCTCCCAAGAGTCACGGTCGAGAAACGCACGAAGACCGGGGTACGGACACCGGCTGACCTCAAAAAATCGGCCTGGCATGCATAAGTCAGCAGATATTCTGGGTTGAGTGACACTATGTCTCTGAAAACACTAACACGTTACTTACCTTGCACAGAGATGAAACGTCACTGGTAGATTCGAAATATCCGAAAGCGCCACTACCACCTTGATCATTATCAGCCAAAGATAATGCTCCGTAGTAGGGGCCGATGCCTACATGGATGGACCATTCTCTCAAGGTTCTTAGAACGATTGAAATGCTGCTGCTTTTGCAGAAGATGTATATCGGAAATCATTGGTATACCCCCAGCTGTCTTGCTATGAGCAGGATCTGGGAAAGGAATGCCTTCATTGCTTGTGAAGTAAGGACCGTCGTCGGCTCTCTTCGCAACCTCTTGAACACCCGTTAGCTTTGCTGCCGTACGCGTAGGGCCATCATTCGCTCCCTGGAAGAGAGAAGAAAGCTGTTTGGCGCGAGGATCAATTCCAACCGAACCAACGGCTTTCCCAATTGCTTGTAACGGATGAGTAGCCATATTAGAAATTTGCGTCTTTGGAAGATATTGCTGACGAAGTACAACTATATGAAGCTATTCTATGTGTAACAAACATCTACTATATATGTGATTCTATAGCCTACCAACCCGTGAAGAAAATCATGAAATACACAATCAAAGCAGGTTAGGGAATGACAAGCTGAGTGGTAGACGCTTGCCGACTCCAGAGGGTCATTATTACCTCAGTTGCTAATTGCACGCGTCCAGCCAATTTGTACTAAGCTATTGCAGTTTCCAAATCGCTAAATGCGCGCTTTCAGGTTCGGGATCAATGACAAATAGAGTACTAAAAGTCATTCATTCTGGCTACGTGGCCAAGGTAATGCTGTCAGTATTTCGTTCAACGAGCCAGCAGAGACGCATCTAGATTGTAGCTGTTCTCCATGATCACATCCCGGAAAACTGGATTAAAGCGCGGTAGGGGCCATAGTCCGAGTTACTTGTTTATGAACGGGACTGAACTGGTCCATATTCGAGCGGTTTTCCGCCATGCATCGACCTACACCAATGTCAGTGTGGCCCGTCATGTTTCCCACTGCATTGTAGATACAAAATATGTGTTCTAGTCTATCAAAGTCACATTAAATGCATATACTGCCAAATTACACTATGTTGGTCAAAGATTTTCTTGAAACAAACTTAGAAAGAGGCGCGTTGGGAAGAGATGATCACAAAGCGGAGACAAAAGTTATATGCAACCTTATCCTTTGGACGGTTGCCAGGAATACATACACGAAATTGTGAAACGAAAAACAAATAAGGGCCTTGTATGAATCAGGAGATTTTTGTTTTCCAGGTTCACCCATTTCTCTTTTTATGACCGCGTGCCGTACATTATCTCCATGAAATACATAAAGGTCAACGGAAACTCGGAAGTTCTATCGTTAGATAGTAACATCAATTGTTACTTTGTCGACGGATTTGGCATGCCGGAAGTGTGTGGCCAAGTTCGGAACAAATCCGCCAGATGATCAATAGGGGCCGTCATAAGTCCAATAGCGGTTTCAAAAGGAGGCTCGTCAGGAGCACTGGGATGCGAGCGTGACGGGACAAACATCTTAGTCCTGCCGAAAGAGGTGGAAAGGCTATCGCTCTCCTCGGCCGTCAATCTTTCTTCTAATTTGGGAAGATCCTCATTTTCCTCTTCTCTAATGTGCTCGGAAAGATCTTTCATGAGCGCTTTGAGAGTAGGCTCAAATTGAGGATTCGAAGGTTGCATATTCTGGAAGGCTTTGAGTTGTTCCTTAACCTACAGTGCACAATTAGCTAATGATAAGTAGGAGGTGTTCGATAGAACTCACAGAGAGGTGTTCTTTACGGTCCTTGTCCGCCATCGAGCGGCCATCAGGCAGCAGCTTCTCGAACTGCGGGTAGACGACCAGTTCTTCACCGATGGAGTGACGGGCCAGTTCCCATGTGAACTGATTCTGCCACTGGGTTTTCTCTTTGTCAGTAGTCGAATCGAGGACTTTCGCATAGTAATCCTCGATCTCGCGATGATCTCTCTTGATCGCATCACTGATACCGGCCGTCATTGCGGTTCGAGAGAGGTAGCGCCGTGGGGTTGAGATTCCAAGTAATATCGGGAAAGTACGATTGAGGCGTGGGAGCAAAGACAACATTGCTTAAGACTTTTTTTAGCATAACTACTGGTCAAGGTTACTTTCGATCGTTTTAAGAAAAGTGAAATTTTGCGATATCATGTTAGGATAATCAGATGACATGGGGAGCTTACCCACCGAGTACACGCTAAGCCAACCACGAATAAGTCTTTACAAAACATCCGGAATGCTGTTGTAATAAGACTGGGTTTATTCGATTCATTTCTTGATCCTAGCTCAAATCATAGCTAATCATCGTAACGTCATTCGTGCGGGCAACATTTAGACTGTATAGAACAAAGTACTTCTCGTGCCTTCATACTGACATCATTCTTTACGAGCTTCGAGCTTTCCTGTTGGCTAATGATCCAACACGAACGATGAAACAAGACTCTGTCTGCAGTTTCTTTGCAATCTTACTTATCAAACCCAGAGGATTGGAGTTACAAGGTGTTGTGGAAAACCATTCAATCAGGTTTGCAAGGCTTGCGAGGACATACAGATGGAGATGTATTGTATTCAAACACACAAGCTGGCTTTCTCTAACGGGTCCCGGCCGCAAAGAATGACGAGCTTGGTGGAGCCTAGTCTAATGTCGGCACGCTAGCTAAGGCAGCCCGAGTAGAGGACTGCTCTGTACCGGCTGAGGTTGCTTCAACCCAGCTGCAGTAACACAAATTCGCCTCTATACCGGCCTATTTCCCGTAGCCTCGGAAAATATCAGCAATTGTGAGTAATAAAGCATCTATACCGAAGCCGCACAACCATGATCACGTACCAGGTGCCCGTATAGCCTCTGAAGCGGTGCGCTATATCTCAAATTTGAGTGAAATGCACATATAACTGCGGCCCCCACGCTCGAACCGTCAACTGCTGGCACTAGTTTCACAGGGTGAGCCTTTTCGTCCCGTGGCCATTCAAATATATCTTCCAAGGCTTCCATCACCCGGTTATGGAATTGAGGATATTTGTTGAAGACAGAGCCATCCACGGCCACGTGACACGCTTTCAAAGACCTTCTCTTCATTATAGCGGTCATCTACAGCACCGGATTTTCATTGGTGGAAAGATTACTGTCGCCAAACGCTAACAGTTCTTCAGACTTGGCCGCTCGTCTGATTAGAGATAGCGACCCACCAATAGAGGACGCCCTCCCGTAAGTCCACAACTAGTGCACCACACAACGGGTTGAACAACGGTGACGACAATTTCAAAGTGTAGCGAGAGCCCGACCTCTTACAAAAGGCCTGTACCGCTTGTTAGCTTACGTTATCTTAGACGAACAGTTGAGAAGTCGCAGCTTTATGATGGTCTTCGGTTCAAGAGGGTCCTCCAGCCTCGGCACGTTGGGCAGAACCTACCCAGCCTACCCAGCCCGATCGTGCGATGTTCTCTCAACTACCGGGATGTTCTTCTACGCATGATTCGCATCACTAATGGCCTATGCGTCTTGCGGCTCGAACTTTTTTGTATTCATTGTCTCCACTACCTGAGTCATTGAATTACCACATCTGCTTAATTGAAATTACACAGCTACATCCTGAAATAACGGCTCAACTCTTTGTGTCAGGGTGACTTACGGCCAAACATTTGCGGAAAGTTGATCATACTCTGATAAAAGGTAAACATGTTTCGATGAACGACCTCCCTTTTCCTTGGATGCACTGTTAATACGTGTCCCCAAACACGTGTAACGTTTCAAGTAGTTCTTTTTTTGGGGGGGGAGGGGGCTGGGGCGAAGACGCTGGCTCAGCCTCGAGAAGAATGATATGCTTAGCACTGCTACCGCTTCTGATTCAGCTTCCGCCGCTTATTGCCATCCGCACCACTCTTGAGTTTGAATTCATCGGCGTAAACTTGGAAGAACTCATTAGGTTCTTGAGGATGTGCACCAGTGATATCATGGAAAGCTGTTGTCGAGATGTAGTTGGTCTTACCCTCTCGAACAAGAGAATAGTACTCAATGAGATACTGTAGCTCGGATTCATCGCTGGCCGATTGAGCGTGAAGGACCCGTTTAGCCTCGGCCCTATCTTGTCTCAGTGACAGTACAGATGCCCTACCAGGCTTACTCACTCGGATATGTCTTCAAAAGCCAATTCCTGTCCTAGTGCTTGACTTGCAGCGGTAGCAAGCTCGTCACCGGTCGCAAGCATTGGCCCTGTGGATGTAAGCGCTTATTCTCAATATACAAGGCGCATCTTTACCTGTCAGGACAATCAATTGACCGCGGTGTTTGTCGCTAAAGCCGTGCTTGCCTTTGCCGGAAAGAACGTGTGCTGCAACTTGAGCAACATCCTATGTAGTATGAGCCCATTGTTATCTGATTATAGATTAAAAACACACCCCGAGGGCAATCGGCGCAAATTTATGCTGCTTTCCAACTGGAAGGGGAATGACCCCTTCTTTCTGTGCCTGCTGAGAATAGAGGAGGAGATTCTCGGCGTAAAATCCAGCTCTATGCTAGAAATCAGTAACAGTATAATGTAGAGAAGAAGAGGATCACCCTACCGAATTACAGCCGGAGAATGTCCGGTAGAAGTCTTTGGATCTCCTTTGCAAGACAGAACATGGCTTTCGAGGTCAATGAACTCTCGCAGTTTTGGTTGACGATCCCGTTCGGCAAGGCCACAGCCCGCAGAGCTGATAAAGCAAACGTTAGGCAAATTGGCTTTCTTAGCTGCATCTATCAGCTCGGTCGTGATGTCAAATTTCGATCCGTGCGCTGGGGGGATCAGGCACAACGTGTCTGCACCAGCCTCACGCAGGGTTTCCGCCATATCCTTCACTCGCCCAGGCTTGTGCGGAACGATCTTGGCGCCGAGCTTAGCCAGCTCCTTAGCGGATTTGGACTCGGGATGCAATGTGAGACCAACAACCGAGTCGATAGCTTTGTTGAAACCATTATCTGTCAGGATGAGCTCGGCAATAGCGAAGCCAGTGTGGCCGTCCACTGCAGTAATACAGATATTGCGCGACATTGCAGCGATTGTAGGCAAAAGTGATAAGAGTGATCTGGGAAATGCTTACTCCAGTCGAGGAAAAAAGGGCGGGCGTTATCTATTTGACGAACGGGGATGTACGTCATGCGGGAAACCTGTTTACCATTAGAACTAGATCCGGTCTATATGCTGGTGGTTTATGGAGATTCCCATGCTCGAAGAACTCCTATAATATGGATAGGGCTATGTTGTGAAGCGCCTTGCTTGATTTCAGCAGATGACAGTCATTGACATCATGTTTCCGTACGTTGCACACAGCATCGGTATCCAGCAGCATGGCCAGCCGGCGTCGGCGGGAAACATACTTCGCTTATGTCTGCGTATAGACAACAAAAGTGGGCGGCCATCCGTCGCTTATGGCTGATAGGCACTATAACGAACGGGACGTTAAAATCGTAGGTTTCTGATTCATAAACCAATCCTTTTCTCTGAGTATCGGACTGCTCACCCAAACTAGAGCCTTCATATGAGCGTCTCAACGTTAATCAATGCCAGGGTAAGGAATCTTGTGGAGGACACGGCCCGCTGGGTTGTAAAATTCGTACAAGCGTATCGCACTGAATGTCCAAATATGGTTTCTGTAGTAATATAACTTCCTGCCCAAGATAGATTCCGGAAACCTCCACAGCCATATACATTTATTAAGACCTGATAAGGCGTGGAGGCCTTCCGAGTGGTTTTGCTGTAGTACTCAAGTATAACAATGTCATGAAGAATAGACGATCTTATTGAAAAGCGGTGAGGCCATGAGTGGCAGTATCTCACCGCTTCCCCACATTCTCTAGCTTCCATATAGCTAGATTCTTTTCTCTTTATGACTTTTTGCCTTCCTTCTTGTCTGGTTCATAGGCCCGGCCATCACTCCCAAGACATCCTTTATAGCTTTGATAGCTAATAAGATGTGTCCTCTTGATGTACCAATCTTTGAGGTATTTGAGAGCGAATTGGTGGCATGATCAATACTTAAAGATAAAGATTGTTACAGAAGCGATTTTTTTGAGACTGTCGCTCGGGCGGCCGGGAACCACGTTATTTATTAAGAGCCATGTGACAAACTAGCTTACATCATCCAATATACTGACAATTATCTACATGTAGTTAGACAAGATGTAACGACAAAAGTCTCACAGCACTAATTCCCAGATTCGCGCGACAATTCTCACTTCGAAACACCCGGCTTGTTTCCTGAACTGTCGAGCTCGCCTCTGCGTTGCGCTTCAATGGTATCCGAATCATGACGCGGATCTAGTTTGTTCAAGATCTTGCTAGAATGCGCCTTTGGTTTCTCGGGTGCTGTAGCAGAAGCCCCGGGGCCTTGCATCCCGGGTTCTTGAGAGGATTTGCCAGCATCGCCCCAGCTGTTTTTTGGATCATCCCGTTGATTGTCTGGGATAGCGGACGACAGAGCTTCGGACATTTCGATTATAGTATGACGGGTAGGAACAAGAAGCAAGGTTTGTTGTTTATATGGGCCGAGCAGGGTTGATTCGACTTCCAATTTTGAAATCACTCGGGGAGTAGATATAGTATTGCTTTCCCCCCTGACGTTCTAGTGACGTCAAGGTAAACCAGCGTCTACTGCGATCTACAATACATTTGCGCAATATATTCTATGCTTGTTGTGCCTAGGGCTATGCGGGCCTTCTCAACGGTCCTCATGTGATGAAATTTAGCTGAAAACACGACTTTGTAGCTTGATTTTATCACTATTGATTCATTGTTGGGCTTTTCAGGACTCTGGATCTCATGTAGCCCCCTAGATTATGTGTAATGAAACATCATGTAAGAGACTTTGATAGATTCAAGGCGATAGATGGTATTCCCAGAAGACAGTGTTCGTCGCGCCGGAGTCGGGCGCGGAAAGATCTCTGCAATTATTGAATCACGCAACTAGGAAATATAGATCATAAAACTGGGCAGTGGCCTCACTGACTTATTAAGTACTAGTGCATACTGTGTCTCTTGGTACCCAATAAATAACTAACCAGGGAAGAAATTGACGTACTTGTGGCATAGCCCAATGAAGTGGAAGGACGAGTGACTCGATCTACTGCTTTGCCGTAATCTACCGCCACGTACGGACCAAGCTTTGTGACGCGACCTGAAATTACACAATGGCTGCACCCTAAGGGGTATTGCTGATTATATTTTGCTCGAAACTGCCGGTGGTAGTTGTCGTGTTTACGTACCGAAAGCTGCAGACCTTTAAGCTGAGTATGAACACGTTTGAAAAGAACGAAGCACGCAATGTTCTAGGCAGATTCTGATCTTTTGCGTGGTACTGTGATAATCGTCCTTACGACACTATTAATGACTTCTGATGTTTCCAGTTTCGTCACAATAACAAGCTGGTAAGTGCTGTATTAGCAGGTTTATAGCATCATGATTTACTAAGGAAGCAGAATATTGTAAGGTGATGCGTAAAAAAAACTGGTTCCGATGCCTATAGATCATGCGCTGTAGAGCCGAGGCCGTCATGAAATAATTCTGACGTAGTAAGTAGCAATACCGACGGCGTTGCAACAGCATATCTAGTAGGAGGTCTCCCGCGAGCATAAAAATAACTATTATTACAGAGAACGAATGTGAATCTAGCACTCAGCTCAGGAATAAAATTAAAGTCTGAAAGGAACATACTTCGGACGTCTTACAGAACCGTTACAATGCAATTAACTGCGGTGTCTATGCCTATTACTATTGTGACCCGCTTCATGCAATGGTCAAGTGCGGTCATTGTGATGGGTATCACGTCGTATTTCATACATAACTGGCCAAAAGGAGAGCATATTATCTACCAAGAGGTTATTGTATGTCAATTTACATTGCATCGTGCCAGCATGTTCTGAGTCTCTAACCAAGCTGCAGTCAACAATATCGGTCGCCTTTTTCCTTCCAGCTTTTGCGTCTCCGTTCATGCCAAATCGCCTCAGCAAATTTGTCACTCCGATTGATGTTATTTTCTCGTACTTGTGAGTCCCTGCCCTATATGTCCATCCTCCGCTTTTTGCACAAAACTGATTGGAGATCATAGGTGGTTGACGGCCTTCATTTTTGCTGCTCAAGACTACAATTGGAAGAATTGTGCGACCAACGCTCCGGCTGGAGCCAGCTGCGCTCTGAAAAGGCTAACGAGTCCTTTATGTTCCTTACTTTGTGAGTACAACCACCTTATTTCCGTCTTCGTTGACAGTGGGCGCTGATGCGACCGAGCTTCTTCACAATCCTTGCGGTATTTCTGGAGCTATTCAATCTTTGGTCCTACCGTAAGGAGAGTGGCGCGAATGAAGAGAGAAAATACAATGCTCAGCATGCAGGAGATGGACCTACCGATACCGTCGCCTAAAGCGGGGCGTATACCAACGCGGCCTACAATATGTGGGAATCTGACCAATGACGCTCGCCTTTAATTCTAGTTCGGATCGGTCTTCCCTGGAAGATGTTTGCCAGTAGAACCGTGCAACCAGCAGCAAAATTCCAAGAGGCAGATCATCTGCGCTATTCGTCTGTTTATCGTTGGCGAAATTGGGTAAGTTGATGGTTGAAGGAAATTGATAGAATACGGGTTAATTTCATTTATATGTCCGTTGTCTCGTTTGAATGATTTTTTTATCTGTATGCTTCAGCTTGTGCTTCTAGCTAGTAGCACGTCGTGCTTTCCGTGTATATGATGATTGCTAAGCTCAATGATAAGTATTGACCATCTTTCTGAGAAGTGACGATGTAGATAGCTTTTTTAGCACTGTACTCATAAAACTGGAGTTACCTTGCGTATTTACATAATGTCCTACTAGAAGTGCTGACTGTGATAGATGCACTGATAATTTAAACGATACATTAATAGAAGTATTATTGATGATTCGACACGCTGTGGTTAGATCAAGAGATGCGACCGGATGAAGGCGCAATAATCCTTACGAGTCTCCCTTTGACATATAAGGAATTGCATATTTCGTGATAGCAAACATCTGCAGGATGTCGGTTCGGAAAAGGTCCTCGACCTGTTCGAGATCAATTCACGTAAATTCACTGCATATGTAAACTGTCAGTATGCATTGTTGGCAAGAAAATCGGTTTCATTGAAACTAGGAAAAAGCAAGAATGGAGGTCAGTGAACTAGAGCCCGAGGAAAGATTTTGCTTGCATGCCGGTCGACATACTGCCTTGACTGCTTTTTCACACGTTCCATTGCTCCTCAAATCGCCTGAACTCAACAGGCAGCTTAGCACTTCCCTTTCAACTGACTATTTACTTTTCTCCGAGTCTGCCTGCTGCTGCGGATGATACGCATGTGATATCGGCACCCCCTCTTGCCATCAATACAGTCACAGAACGACCAATACCTAAGCTTCTTAATGCCAGTAAATGTAATTGAAGTTTCTAGCAAGATATCACTGACTCGCCACTGGTGATCAGAGCTTTCCTGTTTATAAGCTTGTCTGGACCGACGTATTCAACAAAATCCGGCGCTCGACTCAAGTTTGGAAGCCTCACTCAGCGGCGCCATATCATTCTCTAGTCTATGTAAAATTAAAATTCGTCGTTATTCATCGCGCTCTGCCTTTAGTGAATTCAGAAGCTTACCCTGGCTTGGCCTGAGTTTATTTTGACTCGGGAACCGGAAATGCCCCGTAACGACCCATTTGCGACATCATGCGAGGTTTACCTACTGAGGGGGCTGCTAGCTATTTTGCTCAGTAGTCAAAGAAAGGTCAACTATGAAACCAAGTACGTTGTACTACTGTGGGGTGGCTATGACAGTTACTGTCAATTAGCTCGTCAGCAATGCCTCATTAACAGGCAGGCGGGTCTAGTTACAAGCGAACACTGCCAGGACTATGCTAACATATAGACTCACATTGACGCCAAATAAGCGTTTCTCGATTGTTTTCGGCCGTGATGTAATCGGATAATCAGAACTACGCCTTGGAGCCGATGGCAAAATTACACCAGATAGCATATATAAATGGCAGTTGGCGTTGTCCCCTATTCTTATTCTACAAGAACAACCTATCCTAACTTCCTATCTACGGACAAAGGAAAATAACGAATATGTCGAGTGAAGGAGCAAAGAAAATCATTGCCGAGGTTTCCAGTCAGGATCTCGATCAGTGGGTGCGCACGGTGCGGAAGTCGAAGAGGGGGTACTCCTTATGAAAGATCTTTTCACGGAAGCATATAAAGGTTACAGCTATTAAACTGAACTTCTCTAGTCCGTCCGCGGTCATATTCACCAGGAGCTGACTAGTTGGCTATTTTTCCGCAAATTGGCTGTTGATTGTTCCCGAAGCAACATTTCCTTACTTGGATTTGCACGGTCAGTATATGTTGCGTTCATTCTTCAATCTTCAATCCCGCCTTGTAAACCCCTTAATGAATTCTGACAGTATACAGTCTCTGGGAACGCTCGGCGGCAGAGTGCTTGGCCGACTTCAAGTGGCTCGAGAAGTACCTTGTGTCTCGTGGGGGCCGCTCGAAACCTACCCAAATCGAGGCTACCACGTCAGAGTGGCCTGACAATCCGGTCGAGCCAGTCAGTCCCTGTAAAGATGCACTCTTCGTGAAGAAGAGTATTCTGGAGGATCTACACCGACTTTGCTCATTGGCAGACAAATCCGGGGACGTTGCATTGGCATCTGCCATTCAAAGCAGGTTCATGCACAAAGAGACAACCCACGTTAAAAACCTCGCCGGTCTTCTTCAGCAGGTAGTCAGAGCCTCTAAGCAGCCTGGGCTTGGACTTTACCTGCTTGACCAGGAGCTCCGGCATAATGACGGAGTCGTGCCGTGGGATAGTGTCAATGATCCCTCTCAGCAGCACGATGACACTCTTGAGGTTTAAATTTTATGAAAATACTCTTGCCCAATGCTCCTCAAAAATGTTTGATATTTTGGGACTTGTTGGACAAGACATGTTAAATAATTCAGATTTATTTCATGTGATATAGCCCTCATAGTGGTCGTCATGCGAAATCAGATAATGGAAACCTAGGACTTTGGAAGTCGCGGGAATTTGAATCCAGTAAGCGCTGAGTAAATGAGAGATTTTCCAAGATGTTTCGTACGCAGCCCTAAAATATGGGGTTGTGGCAATTTGACGGTTTAAGCAGATATGAACATTCGTTGAAAAACAAGGAAAGATGACACTGTCATGTACAATAGCTTATTCATGGCATGGCATTATGCGGGACAGACGAGCGCGAAGACAATCTCAACCATAAAAGATCCAATGAAACTTTGATACTACAGACTGATGTTCAAGATAACGCCTTGATTAAGTAGTAGGAATATTGCCGGATCTCTAGTTTCCGGCGCATTTACGGCAGCATGGCCCTTCAGTTGTAGCTACTTGATAGTGCGATAGTGAACAAGATTACGAAGTGCATCTCATGTCGACCATACTATTTCTATGGATTGTGTAATAAAACCCCTACTATGCACTTCCCGATTGCGCGCTATAACCCTATTCATACCCACTACACTGAAGTTTACCTTAGTAAGTACACATAACCTACTCGAGAACTCCTAAGCAACACATCCTCCATAAGCCACAAATGAAAGTGTGGACTACTATTAGGCCATATAGAAGGTATAGCTCTGCTTCTAGAATCAATTGACACGTAAGGTCATGCAATGAAGTCAGTCATCGGTCGCATATAGCATATACGCCTTATGGCCATCATAAGAATGCATATATAGAGCCTAAGAAGACGAAACCAGCTATCACAGCTTGACTGGAGATGATTGATTCCTTGCTCAACCTTTGCAAGCTTATGGCTTTGATCGATAGGAGCCAGAAAGCAAGACTTGCTCCGTAGCAAACTGATGTTATTATCGACGTAGCCAGTTGGAACATTAGTGCAGAATCTATTTCTTAAAGTTTGCTAACCTTGTCAAGATCAGTGTAGGTGTTCGTGCCTTTGTTTAAATAATACCAAGCCTCCACTTTTAGAAATACGATTTTAAGCTTTTTTACTTAGTACGCATCACCTGCTTTGACGATGCTTTCTACAACTTATCCGAAGAGTAAGATAAGCTAGCTATGTCATGGTTCTCACACAAGAAATACACTATATTCCCATTGACTTCACATGGCTATCGTACAGCACTCTTCGTCATCTATTCCTTTCATATTGGCTAATTTCCACTTCTACAAATCTAGCGTCACCAAAATTTAAAACATAACCAGTGCGAGAATTCACGTTATTTCGGCGGACCCATAGCTAGGAACCATGTAAAACACATTATAATCAGAGTTATAATTGCAACATATTTCCAACTGATTATCTCACTTGATTGGCTTATACCTAAACGACCCTAGGACACGTCCATGACGGACAAAAAGGCAAACGGCTCTACTCTCAAGGTATAAGGAAAGCTTTACGTATTGACCTCAACCCTAAAAGTCAATAGATTCCTAGAGCAACGGTACTCAATTTTACCGTTCTTAGGTCTGTTTGGCGGGGTGCGGGTCATATGCGAAATGGATCATGTGACATAAATGCTGTATTGGAGTGCGAAATGTATGGACCAATCAGTGAAGTGAACAACTCTGTATTACTATACCCCTGAATCTGGCAATTTATGGGGGTTTCTAATTACATAAGAAA
>JGI24509J20081_1000201_pt1 | contig 50035 bp, 53 predicted proteins | sample LinPmetageLP29_FD_20081 | JGI IMG/M metagenome (IMG submission 20081) | reverse complement strand
TCTCTCTCTCTCTCTCTCTCTCTTCTTTCTTTCTATACTTAGTATTCTTGTTTACTACTATATGTATACTTCATGATTTTGAAATAGCGCTATGTGCTATAAGGCTAGAGGCAAGCTATATTACTCCTCGCCCTAAATAGAAAATCTACCCTCAGGCCTGAATATAAATCCCCCTTCCTACTCCCTTATCCACCTCACCCCCTAATCTCGATTTACCTCAAAAAAGCCTTAACTTACTTCATCCGGTAAGTCTTATTCAGTGACAATAACGCGTCCGAATTAGAATCAATCGCTAATCCCTGCCATTGCTTGTAGATTCCAGGGTGGAAATGGCCAGAAAACAGAAGGAAACATAACAATCCGGAAGACGGGTTCGGGGGGCTGAAGTCGCCGAAGGCCCTCATCACACCATATCTAGCGCTCTTCATAGGATTCGCTACGGAGGACCTTTATCCGAATGGGCCACCTTCCCTGAAGATGTGGAGCGGCTCTACAACCTGGTAAGAGGGCCTTATCCTGGGGCGAAGTGAAAGGGGTAGAGTTAAAGGGATCGCTCACTTATACGCTCCCAAATGCCATGAAGGCACCTTTTGGGCGCTTGACCGATTGTCACACGACGCTTAGTCATAGCTTAGTCATAGCATAGCTTATCTGCCAAGCTCTGCATTTAGGAATGTCATCTTCATTATCATGCAAGCTTCCATCACACCGATGGGTTTATAGGATTCCAACGGCCATGTCATTGTCGAACCCGGCGAGGCATTTTGCCGCGTGCCCAACTGCATCATGAATCGGGTAGGTGATTGACAGGCTATCTTCAAGCTCTTGCTAATATCTGCAGGCTGCCCGTGATACTCGAAACCTCCGCGCTCATATCGCAAATCGCACATAATGTCACCGTTTCCAGAAGCCGCACTAGCAATATCTCGATTCCTGAGCGTCAGGCTGTAAGAGGTAAGCTTCTACCATATACCTGGTAGGTGCTTTACCTTACTGATACTATAAAACAGATTGGTATCGGCATCTTAGGGTGGTAGATTTGCGATATAAGTTTTGGTATATATTGGCGGTAGAGGGTAGACATTGCTCCCGTTGTAATATTGCTCAGAGCATGCTTTTCTAAGGAGACGGCGATTCGATTTTCATTGCCTCATAAGCTGAGGCAATGTAGCCTTGGATCCTTCCTCTGTGCAAGGAAGAGGTGGGAGGAAAAGAGAAGATAGAAAGATGAGGGAAGATAAAGACAAAAGATAAATAGATATGGTAGGTGAAGTTGAGACTCGAGGAGAGGGGAAAGTCGACTTGTTAGGAAGAAGGAAGATAATCGAGGGAAGACCTTAAAGTCGGTAAAGTACAAATTAGTTAGTACCTAAACTGCATAAAACTAGTTAACTAAAAAGAAAAAGTATCAAGGGAATCACTTTTGATACAAAAGTGAGACAAAAGTAAGAAGAAAGTAAGGAAAAAGAGTACGATACCCTACGCCGCGAGCGCAAGCCAGCAAATATAGATGACTCTTTTATATGTATAGCTCCAAGCTACATGGTTATGTCAAAACGAAGGTTGAATGCTAATTTAAGGACCATTTGAAAAGCAATATACGGACCGAATTTACTTGCCGTAGATGGTCCCAATAGAGTTGGCAACGGGTCGACTTTCTCATCATCAAACTTCCTAATTCCTACCAATAAGCTATAATCTCCATCTGAGCGTCTTTTGTAGTTCTCTAAGAGAGCACCGAGTGGATTATCTCTATCTATTATATTTTTTATGTTAGACTATATGGTCGGTTTTATTTTCGGGTGATGTAGACCAGCCAAGGAGAAGGGTTTTTGGTAGTGCAAGGCTACATGGCTACCGTTATCCCTGCATTATAATTGTCAATGACATGCATATTTTGAATATAATCTGCTTCCATAGTTTGAAAATGATCAAAGGCCTCTGGTTCATGGACACGACATGATCGTATGATGGCACCAGAGTTCCAAACAAATTACACCGAAATATGGGCATCAATATGATCGATTGCCTGACAAAAGTCACTTTTCTTTCCTGTCTTATCCTATTCTCTGACCCTGAGCTTGTATTTTCTTTCCTCGTCGGGAGACATGTGGAAACCCGATTCCTAAGGCAGGGGGTTCGGAGCATTTATCCGCGTGGGAGTATTGGGAATAGCTTCGGTGTTCTATGACGAGTAGCAGTTCGTATTGCCCCCGCTAATAGCTAATTGAATATGGAAAGCCCCAGGACTTTCTAATTTCTTCTCTAAATCTGGTAGCGAAACCAAATCAAAATTCTTATCTTTGAGACATACACCAGGGACGGCGGGCGGGTTCGCCCGCCTGTCACTATCTGGATGCAGGATTCCTTATCTGCAGTCTTCAAGCACCCCGGTCAGTGGCAATTAGACTGGAAAGGGCTGTAAATCCGAAAAATTGACTGTGCGTCCTCATTTCATCATAGGATTGAATGCGCCCCTGCAGTCACAGACTAAACGGCCTGGCGGACTCCCGTGGCAGCAGAAAAGAAAAAGGAGAAATCTTTTCCGCCAAGGATGAGTAGAGCAGGAATATAGCCTCATCCAATCACGGAGCCCCGTCCCTTCATGTCATACCATAAGAAGAAGGGTACCTGTGTTGGCCAGCGATCATTGGTCCGATCAGCACGACCGAAGCTTGGCTTGTTACATTCGAAGTGATGGCCTGCATAAGCGCACTCGCCAAGCTGTAGCAATCCTCAAATGGTGGCTTGCTTGAGATCATCTATTGACAGCAGGGAAATAGCCTACACTGGCTCTTAACTCGGCCTCCTATCCACATGTTCCAAGTGGGGCGTAGCTTGAAGGTCGATGACTCTATTGATACGAAGAGCGCCAAGGCGCATCGGGCCACTCCATAGGCATTGCTTGAGTCAAGTCAAGACATCAAGTCCAGGATTGGCAGAACCTTGGCAGTCATGGTCTGTCGATCGCATTTCCCCGGGTTAGACATAGGAGACCCTGTTGATCTCGTTGATCTCTTTGATCAGGTCGATCCCGCCGACGAGATCGAGTATGGGGATTTGGCCAACCGAATCTAGTGTGCACAGACTAGATCTCGCGAACCCGCTACTATGTGTAACAGGTTCATGCTCGCTAGGTTCTACTCGATGGAGAATTACCCCGGAATTTATCATTCGGGAGGACAAGGGCTTGATAAGCCACCGACACATCCATGAAACTCTGACCGCTTCTTCGATCGAGGCCCCGTGGTGGAAAACCAGCATTGCGCTACATCTTGAACGGGCAGGCACTTAAGATCTCTGCAGTACATATATTGCGCTGGGAGACTAAGTGGAGCCAAGCTGTGGAGATCAATAAGACGAACCTCGGTCAAATGTTCTATTTTGTCCCGCAAGGCCACCCAGCACCAGTTAGCACTGCGCGATTATAAAAGAGGGACTTTTGATGGCCGTTGTTGCGTTTTGAGCTAACTAGCGAGCTCGTTACGACCCGCCGCCGTAGAGTCTGAATTGACAGGGGTGACGTTGCTAACTGTAGTTGATAACATAACGTATCCCGAGGTACGGAGTAGGTCGAAGACACCCAATTTCCAGGACACCATTCCTACTCGCCAACCCTCAACGACGCTGGACGGTTTGTCAATCGGTACTAATCTTCACAGCACGCCATGGGTGGATATCGAAACTAATTAAGGGATTAGGCTAGTAGAGGGCCCATGCATTACCCGGATATCCGCTGTTAGCCGGGTCTAGAAAGTTACAATGTCACATTGCTTCGAACCCCTGGCCACCAATCACTAATTAACCTGAAAAAGGCGATCAACCCAACCAGATTGCACATACTAACCAGGTGCCCCGAGCCTTACTCTTTTTCTTTTACCTCTTTACGCCGTACTTCCGCTCCTATCCACGACCCACATGATAACGATATCAACTCCACTTCGCATCAATTCAGACGGTGGCAGGAGTTAGGGAATGATCAATTGCCTAGACGGGTAGCGCCAGTATAGAACGGTTCGGAGATATCCGTCCTTCCTAATTCCCTCTTCCATATTTAACTATCGAAAAGCGTAGATAAGAAAGACACGGGGAATCCCACGATACGGCCAAGGCCCAAATAGACCTATTAGGTTTCCAACACATCGGCGAAATTGACCACAAGGGGTAAGAAAAGCAGCCAATACCTGCCTATCAACCCCTCTCCAGGAAGTCTGCAGGAAGGCACGGCCGTTGCTACCTTTCTAGAAGCTTGCTAGACAAGGTTCGGATTGGTGGATGCCTTGCGATTACCCCAGGTCCGCTGCGAGTGGATCACGTACCTGCGCTGGGATCGATATCGTCACTAATCAGAGGCTTGTCGCAATTGGCTACTACCTCGGGCTATCCTATCTGTTATAAGCCTTGCTCTCTCCACCTGGGCCTCAATGATCTCCATAAATTTGAAACTTGAGAAAGGGTCCAACCGTTGATCACTTGTTTTTCTATTTACATCTCAACCCCCTATTCACTCTCTGGGTTACCCGAGTAATAAATGATCCACTAGCAAGGTGCTGATCTGATTCTCGACCACCATGACGCGCACCGAGCCTGCACGTAGCAGCATATCGTGGGAGACCAAAAGTATTGCTGCCACTGATGATGGCAACCGAAATGACTTGGGCGCCCAGGATGCCCGGCCTAGAGGGCGAATCCGTCGGTCGATGACCGCCTGCAATACATGTCGCAAGCTGAAGACCCGTTGCGATGTGGATCCGCGTGGTCATGCCTGCCGTCGCTGCCTTTCACTCAGGTTTGTACTACCTCCGATCTATATTCCCCGGGATAGCTACAAACCTTGTGACTCTCACTGTTGTCCTGTTCGGGAGGCGCCAAAGTCCCCAGCGACGGCAATTCTACATTTAGCCCCCACAATCAACTGGGCATGGCGCTAACTCTTTTGAAAGACTCGAGTGTGAGCTGCCGGAAACCCAAGACCGTTTTTACCAGGACAGTGCGTCAACATGGTCCGAAGCTAATGCTGCTATTCCCTCGATTGAGGAGCGGCTTGTCTCGCTGGAATGCGGCATGGGTGAAATGATACACTTGATGCGGCAGATGGTCAATCAACCATCTAACGCCTCGGGCAGCCCGAACCCTTGTGCAGCCGGGGGCTTGGACGAAGCCTCGAACGAGAATGGCCCGGTGCCCTCGTTCTGCCTCAAGCCCGTACAACTCATCAGGGACCTGCAGAGTGAATGCTTCAACAGGCGAGATAATTTCTCTACCGATGTCGATCTCCTGGACGATGTTGTTTCCCGGGGAATTATAGATGCTAAACTTTCATTGAAGCTGATTGAACTGTGTGTACTCCGTGAACCTTGATGACTTGGCTAACGACATGTACAGCTTTGTGGAGTACTTCAGTCCTTGGGTGTCGATAGATCTCTCGTCTGGCATCCGGCGGACAGATACTCTTCTTTTCAATACTGCCTGCTTGCTAGCTTCTCGATATCTGCCCGGGATGCCCTCAGATACCGTCCACGAAATCTCCCTTCAAGTGCAGCATGCTGTAACCAAAACGCTGTGGCAAAAAGCTCTCTTGTCTAATGACTCTCTTCAAGCATTAGCACTTCTCTGTCTGTATCCTACATCTGGCCACAAAGAAGGATCCATAGACGGCTGGTTGTTGAGCGGGATCTCAATCAACCACGCTTTACTTTCTTTCACTTTCCTCAACCAACCATTTAATAACGGCGTTTTGAACGATGAGATGTTTTCCCACTTACGTCTCTGGAACATATTCTGTCTTACGCATTTACAGTATGTCTATACCAAGCCTATAAACGGACTCTACTAACGAAAATACAGTTCTGCTCTCGGCTATGGCCGTGTCATTAACGTGCAGGCACAATATCTCGACCACTGCGCTCGCATATTAGATCATCCCAGAGCCACTTCCGAAGATGGAAGAATCCTCGCAGAGATTCAACTCTACCGCATTGCACTCAAACTCCAAAATACCCCTCAACGGCTCCGCTTTGCCGAAACCGAATACGAGGAAATCGAGCGCTGGAAAATTGATTGCGCCCATCTACTCAGTATGTCTAAATACCGCCTCTACTCCACGGTTCTAACAGTATCACCAGGCAACGAAAGCCAACTAACCCTCGAACTAAGCCTATGGTTCACCCAGCTCCTCCTGCACCGCACAGCCGCACAACTCCAACCTGAATCCGACCGTCTAGCACCCGAAATTTGCAGCAACGCACGGCTGATCATCTCCCGCTTCCTGCAAGCCCGCTTCTCAGCTGCACCGGGACTAATCGACAATGTATACTATATCCTCGGCTACGCGACCCTCACACTTTGCGACTATAATTCGTCCGACTCAATGATCGACCAAGTGCGCTCATTCCTCTTGCACCTCGCCCCGAATAGCGATCACATTGCGTACAGAATCGCCTACATCGTCAGTGACGTCCAGCGCCGATATTCTGAAGCTTCAGATCAGGCTTCCCCCGGTGCGAACGTCATGAAGAGTACCATCTTTGCGGCTCGTGCTGAGAATATTGATCTGTCGCAGCTTATGCCTGCTGGGTCTATGGAGTCGCTTGTTGAGGGGTATTCGTGCTTTGATCAGCTTATTCCGGCTGGGTATGTATCGCCGCAGCCGGCTTTCCAGACGCAGACTATGTTCCAGCAGCCGCATGTTCTCGGTGGGTCGATGCCTGTGAGTCTGGTGCCGAGGATGATTCATGATTTTTGAGGATAAGGATAATGGTTATGGTGAATTGTTAATGATGGATTTGGGGAATAGCTTCGGTTTTATTTAAGATGCAACGATTTGATCATTCTGTGGGACATTCAGATTCAACCTTGGGACACCTAGATAAAAGAAACCGTCTAGAAAACCAGACCCATTGAACTGGGAGAGAAAATCAGGAAGAATGATAGTTGAAGCAGAAGAGTAAATGGAGACTATATACACCAATATGGCCGCCGGAAGATTGAAGTCCGAGGCCAGACAGACACGAAATATGCGAAAGTTTAGATAATTTAATCGCAAATCGGACCAAATAGCTAAAAAACACCAGATGAGAAGGCCAGCTATAAATCATCTTCAATTCACAACCAATTCCCATATATCTATCCCAAAAACTAACATCCAACCATCGACCCTTCAAGCAACGAAGTAGGATATAAAATCATCGGTTGTCCACCAGCCATAGAAACAGGCACATTCCCACTCTGATCAACAGTAATACTCTGACAAGTAAAAACCTCCGTCAACTCCATCCCAGCCTCGAACCCCGTATTTGCCAGCGAAAGCGTATACTGACTACCACCCTCACCAAGATTAGAGAGAACAGTAATAGTCTGGTTACCTGTATAACCCTTGCGCATAGCAATAGTGGTATCATCTTTGTAAATAGGGTAATTCTACCCGAAATTCTATTAGATACTGTACGTGGGAACAGGGGGTAAAACTCACCTTGTAAGTAAGGTATCCAGAGTCTTTATAAATAGCCTGCGATCTCACGGCGTTTACTTTAGCGATGAGCTTGTATAGAGTGCTGTCGGTGTTGTAGCCTGATAGCCAAGTGGCTTCACGGTTGGAAGGGTCGTTGCCGCCGCTGTAGTGTTGTTCTTGGCCGGCGTAGATGATGGGAATCCCGTCTGCCATGATGGTGAATGTGGCTGCATTTTCGGCGAGGGATATGTCGTTGGTGTATGAGGCGAAGCGAGGATTGTCGTGGTTTTCCACGAATGATCCTAGGAGAGTCGAGTCCTTGCAGGTGGATTTCACGGTGTTGATCATGTTGTAGAGATCGTCCATGTTTCCGCTGGTGGATTCGAAGGCTGCAAGGAGTGGGTAGTACCTGCGAGTTGTTAGCTGTTGAGTTGGGCTGTCGTAGGTTGGAACTGACATTGGATAGTTGAGGATGCCATCCATAACCTCCTGATAGCTGCAAGTGTAGTCCGGGTCACCTTCGAATACTTCGCCGACGCAGTAGACCCCTGCAGCTTCGTTGTAGCCTGGCCAGAAGCTCTTCTGAACATGTTTGACAGTGTCAATGCGCAAACCATCGACTATGTTTAATTAGATGTGGGAATTATTAGGCATAGTGGAGGTCATACTGGAGTAGTTTGAGACAAGTTCGTCAACCCAGTTGTACCAGGTATTCTGCACGGTCTCAGACTCCGTGTCGAGGTCAGGGAGTGAGACGGTCGTGTCACCAAGCCAGCATTCTTCGACGTCCGTCTGGTTGTTGTAGTTGTCGATCTCACAGTAGGGATGGAAGTCCGCCTTGGAGTTGAATGGATCGAAATCATTGTAGTTTACATTGTTCCCTGCACCATTATAGGCCTGTTCGCACGCTTAGAGCTCGGTAACTCCAATCCATATATTTATGGAAACGTACCATGTGGTTGGCCACGACATCAACCATAAGGTACATGCCACGTTCGTGCAAAGCAGAAGCCAGAGACTTGAGATCGTCCGCTGTGCCATAGTTTGGGTTCAAGGAGTAGCTGTATTTGTTAGTCACAGTTTACCAGTGGCCTCGGACCACACTTACATGTCCTGCTGCCAATAGCCATGATACGCATAGCCGTATCCAGTATCACCAGAGATTTGGCCCGTGACAGGGGTAATCCAGATAGCAGTGAAGCCCATTCCCTGTATATAGTCCAGCTGTAGGTACCATCAGCACCCTTCCATAAGATGATAAAACACAGCATAGTAGACGGACCTTCTGTTCAATACCTTTCCAGGTACCACCACAGTAAACCTTGAAGCCGTATCAGCCTCTCATATCAACCATCATTCAGCGAAGAATATACCCTGTCCTCAGTGTCGCATTTAGCACTCGTTGACCCATCGGTTCTCGCAAATCGATCCGTGAGCATGAAATAGATCGACTGCGAGCGCCATTGTGCCGGAGTAGCAGCAACCGCCGAGCTGACTAGGCCTGCGAGCAACGACAGACGCGAGACCAGCATTGTGTTCTAGCGAAAGAAAGAAACGCTGAGAATGAACACGGGAAGACAAAGGCCGTGTTTATATCCAGACTCGAGACAAGCTGTACGGAGCAACCAATACGGACTCGTGGGTGCAGGAGCAATGTATGCACCAGTTAAAGAATAACAGTGAAGATGGGCGCAAGTCCATGCCCATCAGGGAACAAGAACAGAGCGTAGCACTCGGATACAAAGCGTAAAAGAGGATATCCGTCCGCCCTTCAAGAGATTACTCCAATGAAAAGGGCAACTCAAGTCTGTAGATCACTCTCAGCAGCATCCAATCATTCGCCCAGATCGCCATCTCCGTCCAGTTCGCCATTTTGGAGCGTGACGACAGGAACCCCCAGACGCCTAACAATCCCTGGATCGTGTCAGATATATCGCGTGACAAATCAGAGTGCGAGATGCAGTAGACTTTAAATTGTCAGGGCCATGGGGTTGCAATGGGCTGAGGGGCAGGTGTGATTGATGTGGGGTTTCGGGTTTGATGGGCTGATGTGTTTCGCCGAGCTCATCCCTTAAAATAGTGTAAATTACATTCCTGCTTATGTCTTCAAAACTGTGGATTGGACTTTTCTGATTGTAGAAACTTCAAAATATTCGGGCATTAGGGGGTAAACAATAGCTGCATCTGAGGATTTAGATCCGCTTCAAGACTTGATTGACGCATTGGATGCATGTAGACATTTAACGATCGTGGTTAAAGGCCTGGGTTGACTATCCGACTCCCGGAGACCCCGAGTTGTCATTTGGCCTAGGGCTGGGTGTACTGTGAATTGTAATTCGTAGTAAGACTGGCAGATGATAAAAGTGCGTTTACAGTCAATCTATGTGGGAATGATCTTGGTCTATCATTGGTAGTCAAATTATTTTGTACCTACAAGTCACTAGGTCGTTCTTCCTTCGTTTACCACTTCAGAACCCAGTTCTTGCTGAAAGCTCCCTCAGAAGTAGCATTCTGCAGATCATCCACCGACAAGACGTGGGAAGTAGCATTGTACTGCACTGCCGAGTCGGGGATAGCCTTGCCATTGAGGGTCACGCCGTTAGGCTTCTGGGACACACCCAGGACAGTGACCTTCGAAAGTGGGTTGGACTCCTTCCAGTTACCACGAGCCATGGCGCTGAGACTAGAGTGGGTGGCATGGAATTTGACACTGAGAGTAGCGTCGGGCGAGATGCTCACGCCGTCATCGAGGTAGAGCTCGCCAGAGGCAGTGCCCTTACCGGAAAGCGCAGTGAGGAGGGACCATGGAGAGTTCCGGGCGTCGCGGGTGGTGAGAGCAGGCTCCTGCATGGGGAGAATGCTTCCACCACGGACAAACACGGGAATGTGGCCCAGAGGAGCGGGGATGGTGGTGTTGACACCGGGCTGGACATCAACGGCAGTCTGGGTGTACCAGTCGTACCAGACCTCGCCCTGCTTCACTCCGGGGAAGACGCCCTTGGCGGTGTCGACCTGGGGCTCGAGGACTGGGACGACCATGATAGAGGGACCGAGGAGGAATTGGGTGTCGACTGCAGCCAGGGAGGGGTCTTGTGGGAACTCCCATGCCAGTGCGCGCATGACGGTTGATCCGGTGGTGTGTGCCAAGTGGAACAGTGTGTAGAAATACGGCAGGATGGCGTAACGGATCTTCATGGCAGCCTTGGAGGATTCGATGACGGATTCCCATTGGTACGGCTCCTGAGAGATGGCGCCAAGGGTATTGTGGTTTCGGTAGAAGGGGAAGAACGCCGACAGTTGCATCCAGCGGTTGCATAGCTCCTCATCAGTGTTGTCTTGGAATCCACAGGTGTCAACACCAAACATGGGAATACCAAATAGAGAGAAAGACAGCGCCTGGGGGATGGAGAAGAACATGTAGGCCCACTTGGAGAAGTTATCACCTCCCCAGTGGCCTGCCCACTTGCCAGAGCCTGCAAAGGTGGAGCGACCAATGATGAAGGGGCGCTTCTCAGGAGCGACAGCCAGCAGACCATGGTAAGTAGCGTTGAGGATCTGAGTACCAAATAGGTTGTGCACATCGTATTCCTGAACGCCATCCGAGTGGGTTGCATTTGGAGACACAGCGTGCACAGCGAGGTCGTGGCCAGTCTGAACGTGGTTAATCACATATGGAGGGTAGTTGATATCGCGCACGCCTGGGGTGGGAGTAGTGCGCAGGTAATCCGGGGTGGATGAAGAACTGGCAGCACTAGCAGCAGCTTGGCTCGATGATGCTGCCGAAGCCGAAGCCGCCTCGGTCGAGTTGGTGATGTAGAACTTTTCGGGATATTCCAAAACCAGGTTTCCGGGAGTTCCAGGAAGCGAGGTACCCATTATGGGGTTCAAGCTAAGGTTGTGAGACCCGCAACTTCCAACGCAGAAAGATGAGACCTCGCTCATGTCAATCCAGATGCCGTCGAAGGGAATTTTGTCGTGCCAGGTGACAATCTCGTTGGCCCAGAAGGCACCAGCCTTGGGGTGACGCCAGTCAGGGAACACGGTGTATCCGGGCCAGACAGCACCAATGTAAGTGCTTCCATCAGGGTTCTTGATGAAAACATCATCCTTGGCGCCACGGGTGTAGGTATCATAGCTGAAGCTGGGTCAGTAGAATGTCTTCGATAGGAAATGTGCAAACTCACGCATCGGACTCGTTATGCGGGTTCGGGATATACAGAGCGGAGTCAACAATAGGGATATAGTGGCGCCCGCTCTTGTGCAATCTCTCCAGGAATTCTCGTCCTTCGCTGTATGAGTAGCGAACCGGATCATTGTCGAAGTCACGCCAAGTCTTCATGTAATCGATGTCGTTCCTATCCTTGTATCAGCTTGTGTTCCATGAAGGGTCACGATAGGGACCATTGCTCTCGGCTTACCAGATATTTTCGAGGGGAATTTCAAACTTTTCAAAGTTTGCTACGACGTCCTCCACTTGGGACCAGTTGGAGTAACCCCAGCGGCACTGATGAAAGCCAAAGGTGAAGTACTGTTGCATTGCAGGCAGCCCAATGGTACTCATTTGGTAGTTCTTCGTCACCTCAGGCTGAGTTGGGCCTGCGTAAAAGGTCAGGTCGATGCTACCACCCAGCGTGCGCCAGGTGAGGTTCTGAGCTCCAGTGAGGATCTCCTGGCCGTGGGCGTTCCGAAGGAATACACCATGGGAATAGGAGGTGTAGTCCCTGTCGGGATGCGCATCATCGCTCGAAACGGGGGTTCGGTTGCCTTGAACATCGACCTCGTAGTAACGGGTATCTAGGTAGAACGGATGAGTTCCGTAGATGTTCCTACAATCGCGTCAGTGTCAATCCTAGCGCACTATTTCATCAGCCACTTGAAATAACTTACCTATCAATTGGATCCCCAGCATCCGCATTATAGATGGTCAGAGTCGAATTCGGCAAAAGGCGCAGCTGCTGAATGCGCTCTCCCAGGCCGTACAGGTTATAATTATCCGGTAGAGCAGTGATAAATTCAATGAACTGGTTCTGATACACCAGAACGGAGCCCACAGTGTCAAAGAGCACATCTCCAGTAGACTTGCGGGTCACCGTGAAACTGAACGAAGGGTCGTTTGACCACCTGAATTGTAGATTGCTATCATCGCCTGAAAAATTCTTGTCGGCCAAGGGACGGGGCACGTCACGCTCATCGAGTTGGTACCAAGAAGCGTTGGAGGTGTCAACATGACTAGGGGTGATGAGGACATTTAATCGGTCTTTCGCAAGGTACTCGACTGTCAAGTTCAGGGACTCGATATCCGTTCCGTAGGCATTGCAAGCCTGACCAGCCAGCTGCAAGGTCGCCGTGAGCCCGCTAGTAGTGGTCTGTACATCGGATGCCTTATATCCAGGACAAACGGACTGTGTGTCGGTAGCCTGAGGGTCATCGACGTTGGCGATCAAATTCGCACCGACGTCCGCAGAGGCAGGAAGGCTGAACTGATGGTAGGCCGAGCTAGTGGAGGCACTTGGCGAGGGCGCTGAGCTCACGCCATAGACGGCTGGGAGAAGGCAGGCGCCAACCAGGATATCCACAAAGCCAACCATGTTGATCAGAAGGGCGGAAGATACAGCTCTGTAGAGTATCGAGCTCCGTCCACCCTTTTTATAGGAGTGAGCAACAACCTGGTACAATCATAGCACTGCAGAACAGATTTCCAAGATCAAAATACCGGAAACATTCCGGATGGGCAACTTCACAATTTCCGTTGAATTCCCGTAGACAAAGTCACATTCCTCGGAAGTAAGTGGCTGAATGCTTTTGCGGGGGTGAAGTCTTGATGAGTCTGGGATTAAGTACGGGGCCGATCATCAGCGTACCTGCCACTTTTCGTCTGTACTACCCCGAGACTGGTTAAGACCGGTTTGCCTTTACCGAGAAAAGAAGCTCAGGTGAATCACCCACTGCTCTGAGAGTTATGAATCCAGAGTGATTCAGAGTGGTGATTGGCTGATTGCCCGATAAATGCCCGAGCCCCAGATTTCTAGTGGAGACGACTCTCATATAAGACGCAGTCTGGGCAGAAATGCAGAAAGATAGGATAGTATAGTATTTCAGGCTATAGCTAAGGCTATAGCTAATACACTCATAATTGCTTGTGTGAGGATATGGCTTATAAGGAGTTGTGAACCTACAGGTGAAGGCTATGCCGAGTTGATGCGGCACAGGGGAAAAGCGGGGTCAACCTAAGATTTGCAAGGTTCTAGAAAGGCTTCACCGGTGATTGTTTCTCTCTTGTTGAAGTGATGCAATGTCATCCTCGGACTCTGACGAGACGCAAAACCGGCCTCCGGGGAATACTGGGGAACCCCACTCGTGGGAACTTCGGGGATTCTAGTCATTTCTGGCTATTTGTGGCCACTTCGTGTCCAGGTTCAAAGAAAGGTACACCGTACGGCAGACTCCGTCCACTGGGAAAGGCATGATTTTTCTAGTTGAGGATGGGATGATTCTGTCGCTTCCTCGGCTTCCCGAGAGCAAGTAAACTCGGCATCTCAGCCCATCACGAGATGTATCGATTCACCCGGCCCCTTCCAGCGGGTTATCATTATTGGATGGCTACAATGCTAACCTTCGAGAAAGGAGGCCCCGTTAGACTGCGGAGACGGCTCGAGGTCTGTAGCTAAGTGGGCGCTAGCAAGTCCAGGATGAATCTGTAACCCAGAAAATCGCGCATCGCCCCTCCTTCCGGTCGGCCTCGAGACTTGCCGTCGGTGTAATCTGCCTCTGTCGATAGCTGAGCTACCGATAGCTCAATAACATGCATGAGACTTTTGGAAGCTTGATATGCTCTTGTTTATTGGTTCAAACTCAATAATCTAGCCCTTTAACCCAACTTGCAGTCGGGACGTTAGGCACGAATGTCACCTAATATTATACTATACTATGGAGAAACAGGCTATACTACGTAGAAGACGTAGGGGCCTTTGCGGGGTCTCCAGGGGTCTCAACTGACCCCGCGCTTCCCCAGATCTTTCTCTATTTTCTGTTTTTAAGATTCTATCCTTTGCACATCGACTCAACAGCAACCCCTACCATGCACTACACTACTTCACTATCCTGACACTCGACTACAATGGACCTGGTACCGCCATCCCAGCCGACCAAAAAACAGGCATGTGATAATTGTCGCCGGCGCAAAATCAAATGCTCGCGCGAACTGCCCTGCGACAAGTGTCAACGCCTGCTTCTATCCTGTTCGTACAGCGATGTGCTCCGCCGCAAAGGCCCTAAATTCCGGACCCTCTATCCCCTGGCGCCTATCCACCCATTGGCAAACCAAAACGAAAATGCGCAAAAGCAAATTTATACCGAGGCAGCCTATGGGCTAAGCTCGCCCACGTCTTCGGCATTCGCAGTCAACGATGCACAGTATGTGCCACACGACCCCCTGGATTATCTCTCGCAACTCCCTCCTCCAGAACTGGTCTCTTCACCGGACTCGACAGAATCCACGGTGGAATCAGCAAATGGTCGGCCGCTTCCGCACGCTCGCCGTCTCTCGCCGCAGATCTTACTGGCGCATGTCAACGTCTACTTAAAGTACTTGTTCCCGATCATGCCAGTTGTGCGCGGGGAGGAGCTCCGCTTAGATAGTCAGCGGCCAGAATGGCTCTCTCCCCGGCGATATGCATTTTTGGCCTCATTGTGTGCAGCCACGCATATTCAGCTTAAGTTAGACGGCGCTACGCCTGTGCCCGAGCATGTTCATCTGCAGAGCTTGGGGGATGGTCACTCTTTAGTTTCTGGTGAGAAACTCTTATTTGAAGCAGAGCGGGCACGGCAGGAGTGTGATGTTGTGGAGGATATCAGCATTGAGACCCTTCTGACCTCTTTCTTCTTATTTGCCTCCTATGGCAATATGGACAAGCAGAATCATGCATGGTTTTATTTGTGTCAGGCCATCTCGATGGCATTTACACTGGGCCTGCAACGCGAATCAACTTATGCGGGATTCGATGACGAGGAAGCTGAGGAGATGCGACGTGTCTTTTGGCTGCTGTTTATCACAGAAAGGTGAGTATCCCTAACTGCCATCTCTTTCTTTGTTTCCCAGCACTGATTCAACCAAACAGAGGCTACGCTCTGCAGCAATCCAAGCCAGTCATGCTGCGCAGCACTATCCGCAAACCGCAGGTTCTCTGCTCCGAGGACCCGATCCTGGCATACGGCTTCATCAACCTGATCAGTATCTTCGAGAAGCTCACTGCCAGTCTCTACGACTGGGTATCTGCTGGGGGCGGCGACGGACTCTTGGAGAAGCCGCCTACATCCGTGGTCCAATCAAGCCTCTCTAAGCCGATCTCGCTCGATGGAGTCTTCGAAATTCAACAGGTGGATATTCTGATCACTCAGCAGTGGTTGCAGGCAATGATGTGGAAATTGTCCATAAGCCATGCCACGCAACCTGGTACACGAGATGATGGTGTATTGCCATTCCATCTACCAGTACTCGTGGGGAAAGCTGTGATGAGCGTGATCGGAAGTGCATCGCAAGGGGCGGTTGATGCCCACGGAATTGGCATGGTATGTCCCCTTGAAAGAGGCGCACTGTGAAGATGCTCATGAGGTGAATACAGGAGCAGAAACTATTCGATATGGGCTCTTCCGTAGCCGACGTAGCGCACTCCCTTGGATCAAAATCTATGCATCGTCTGGCTGAATCATCTATTGATCCCAGGGAGCTCGTTTGGGGTATTCTACATACACTATCGCAGATCCGAGGCTCGCCCTCTTACCTCTTCCCACCACTTTTAGAGCGCTGCAAAACGCTACTAGGGCTCGACTGCACTATTACCATGGGAAGTTTCTTGCCAACCCTCGGTACACCAATGCCAGAACAGTTCAGTTCATGGGCTGGTGAGCAACACTGGGATATGCTCGCTGCCGGTCAGGATCCCCACGAGATGGGTGAGATGGACGGTGAACAAATCGAGCCGGTGCCCCTTTTGACTGCAGTGAGCGAGGGGGAAGACCTCGCTTTTCGAGACTGTCTTCTGTCTTGAGTTTGCTTGACAACGTATCTTCACGTATGTCTGATTTGTTTGGGTTCGACCATGATACATACCATTGGCGTTATATAGACGGCGGTTTTGTTCGCGATGCACATATTCCGCGACAAGACGTGCTGGGATACCCACATTAAATAGAGAGCTGCAAAGCACTATTTCTAATGCATAGACTCCACCTATTTCGACGTAGCCTCTGTAGGAAACAAGAAAATGCTTGAAATGGACCGAGTGGACGCGGATGGGATCGGCCCATCAAACGGCCTTGGCATGTTTGTCTCGGCTCGGAGATTCCAGTCGCGATATGGATAGCTTCAACTTTCTTCTTCCCAGGTTCAGTCGACACCTACGGCAATTGAGGATGTGCTGATTGATACTCCTGGTATGTCCTAGCTTCGTGTGCAGCCCTGTGACCGAGGAGAGAACTCTGCTGACCGAGACCAACCACCTAGGTCTACGTCCAAATACACGACTTCACAAAGCTCATCCGAGCAATCCTAAACATACTCGGGTGCCTCCACAACCCATACAACGGATCCCGAGTAGAGATTCTCCATCCAGAATTACCATGGCAGCTATACGCCCCCACTCTCTGCCTCTCCGCGCCCTCCGCGCAACACGGGCATCATCATGCCTCCGCCAGATCCCCCTTCTCCCCTCAACCAAGCCATGGAACCCCTCAACGTCACGCTGGCACTCCACATCCTCCGTCTCTCCCGATGAACTCTCCCATTTCTCCGCCCTGGCCAGCTCATGGTGGGACCCAATGGGCCCATCCCGAGTCCTGCACCTGATGAACCCTCTCCGGCACGAATTCATCGCTTCCTGCCTTGCAGACAGCCCACCTCCAGCAATCCAAGACCCCACCTCCAGCACTCCGAACCTCCACTACCTTGATGTGGGCTGCGGCGGTGGTATCTTCGCCGAATCGCTCGCGCGCACAATCCCACTCGACCCCTCCGCCGCCTCCCCAACGCCCACGCGCGCAGCTTCAATGACAGCCGTCGACCCCTCACCAACACTAATTCAGATCGCGCGCGAACACGGCCGGATGGATCCTACGGTAGACGCACACCTGCGCAGTGGCAAGTTCCGGTACCTTAACACCACCCTCGAAGACGTACTATCCACCACGCCAGAAACACCGCAATTCGATATGGTCACGCTCTTTGAAGTAATCGAACACATCGACCCAACAACTACAACACCACAAGCCTTCCTGGCCAACTGTCTTCGAGCCCTGAAACCAGGCGGCTGGCTAATCGGGTCCACTATCTCACGCACGTTCCCATCTTGGATTCTGAACCAGGTTATTGCCGAGGCGCCATGGCCGATTGGTGTTGTTCCTCGTGGAACGCATGAGTGGAGCAAGTTTGTCAACCCGCCGGAGTTGAAGTCGTGGGCGCAGGAGGGGTTGATGCGTGCTGCCGATACGGGGGTTAGTCGTGGTGGCCCGGGGGTTCTCGAGGGGATGCGGTGGAAGTGTGTTGGGACTATTTATGTGCCTGGGTTTGGATGGAAGATTGTGCCTGGGTCTGAGGACTGGGGGAATTATTTCTGGGCTGTGAAGAAGAGTGGTTGAGCCTATAAAGTATTTTTGTACAATAGAATCATTTGATTGTATACTATGCTAGAGGTTTGGTATCTCCATGGCTTGGTCTTGTCCATATAAGTCGTTTCAGTCAGGTCAGTAGTCTTGGGTATGAAGATTACCTAGCCACTCGGCCGCGTTATCGTTAATCTTTTTCTGGGAATACTACGAAAGTTCCTTATTCCCTACTTTGACTACCCTGTGCTTATCCTGCAATAGACACGATCATGACACGGGACCCTGTATATTGGAATGTCTATCAAAACCCATGCTAGGGAGAATAGGGAAGTATGTGAAGCATCAACCTGATGAGCAGCTCTCTTCCACCTCAGCTCCCTCCTACCTGTGGTTTATACAGCACATCACAGGCTTGGTCCTGGATACGATGAGAACCGTCACTTACAAATAAACCACTTATTTGCCCTACAGAAACTGGTCTCCAGGGTCCACTTTATATAACTAGTTCTGGTAGCGTAACAAATTGTTCCTGATTTTAGAGGCACTGCATCTTTACAGTGTTCCCGCCTTTTTGCCTCAGTCGTCGAGGGCCGTTTTCGGGACCTACCCCAGAGTTGGGGAAGTAGGGCTGGCTCCCTTATATCTCAGTAAATTGTTTGTTTTTTTCACCACCCCTCCACAATTACCTCGTGGTTAAGCCGGCAACCAACCCAGGCAATACCACTAGAAGGTCGGGTTCGAATCATGAAGCCAACACCATCATTATTGGGGCCCTTTAGAGATCGGACTCCGACGAGGGATGGCCTTCTCTTTTGCCCTTTCCTTTCTTGACCCTCTCTGATATGTACTTGGATTATTCAAGGTCTGTGATGCTATGTTACTTTGCTTACTCTCTACCCAGAATGGCCGAGATATCATCAAGTCACCAAACAGGGCATAACTGAGATATCCCAAGGTCTCAAGCCAAAATGCAGAAGACCTAAGAGAAGTAAGAGCGTCTAATAAGGTTGAATTTCATTCCAATCATTCAGTCATGATAAAAGGATACCTACTCATACATCGCAAAAGCCCTGGATCGAAAGACAGGCCCTACTTCCTCCCCTTCCCCTTATTCTTCTTCTTCTTCACCTCCGGCTCAGGAACACTAACAGTGCCCTGCACAATATCATCACTCTGCCCCTGCAGCCGCTGACTCCCACTAATAAAGAAAGTAAGATCACGATTCTGCTCCTCCAAATCTGTCTTTTCAGCCTTGAGAGTCCCATTCTCGCGTTGAAGAATCTCGAGTCTTTCCATTAGACTTTGATTCATGGTCTTTTCCTCTCGATAATCTTTCTCCATAGCACGAGCCATGGACTCAAATTTGTCAGCGCGTTTCTCTAACCGAGCTCGATCGCGCTCAAGGCTGGGTATCGTCTCTGAGGATAGGGTGTCGAGTTCTTTCTGCATCTCGACGAGACGGGCCGAGGTGGCCTTCGCTGCCTCTTCGGCTGCTGTGGCTGCTACACTAGCCTGTGATACCTTGTCGGCTGCACGCTCGATGATTTCCTCAAAGTATGCGCGCTGGCTTTCGAGTTGGCTAGTGAGGAGGTGTGTGTATTCGACGCTCATGTTCTCTAGTTTCTCACGCGGCACGGCATCGCCCCAGTCGGGTGGATCGAGGGCGCTGTGGTCTGCTGCGGGGAGTTCGACGAGTTTGCCGTCGGATTTACTCTGGATGATGCGGTGCACGTAGGCGTCGCCCACATAGTCCCATACGCGCTGGGAGTTGAGATCCATGGAAAAGGCGTGTGCCGTCTGCTTCCAGTGTTCAAAGGCGTGTGCGCCGTCGTAGCGGCCGCAGCCGACTGTACCACAGATTAGGCAGGCCCAGAGGTTCTCTTCGGAGTGGCAAACGGCGCACTGGGCAGGATCTTCGTCGGTTTCCGTGGCCACTCCGCCTTTGCGGAAGTCGTCCTGGGTGTAGCGGCATACTGGACAGCCGCTGCCTTTCCACTTTTGGAGACACGTGCAGTGGAAAACGTGCTGGCAGATAATTGTTAACAGACCCGTCGTCTCGTCCATTCGCTCGAGGCAGACAGGGCATGTGGGTAGCTCGATCAGCGCCGGTGTTGGAGGTGCGAGTGGTTTACCGGAAAGCGTCGCTTGCACAGCGGATGGCTCGTTGGGAGAAAAGCCAGATGGAGAGCCAGGCTCGACAACCTGAACCTCAACTGACTTGACAAAGACAACATGGCATGTCTCGGGCTGTAGGCAGTTATGTTAGCTAGGCTCTCAATTTCATCGACTCAAGATACAAACATACCTCCATGCTGTTAAAAACCTTGCCGTTCCACTCCTTCTGCCACTCCTTTGCCCTCCTCCCACTGCGAAACTTGAGCAAAACCATATACCGATTCGCCCTAGGCGTCCTAATCATCCGGAAATGACTAACACAATCCCTCGTCTTCTCTCCCACAAACCCCAGAAAGTCCGATGGTGAAAGATAAGACGGGACCGCAAGGATGCACAACGTGGTACAATCTTCCTCCATGACCGACGTCGATGCCGTAACAGAAACCGGGTACGCCGTTTCCATACCTCGTCCCCGAGCCTGCCCCATACCGGCCCCGCTCATCAGCGGCTGTAAGCCAGCCCGCTGGTCACCAGGCTGCCGAGCGGCGGCAGCGGAGCCCTTGAGGTAGGTCAGGTAGTCATCATCGTTACCGGCGAGATAGGGACTTTCCTGCGCATCGCGGTACAAATGGACGATACCAAAAACGCTATCGGCGATTTCCTGGTCGAGGGGAATATACCGGCCCTTGGTGCGCAGGCCTCCTAGGATGTCGGTGCCGATACCTGCCGCTACAAGGTTGTCACCGGCGTTGGGCACGCTACCGCGCTTTGGGGTGCGTTTTGAAGGATCGTATTCTGGCGCCACCATGTCGATGCACTCGATGACGATGGCGCCGGAGCGAATGTCGGTCTGGACGTCCTTTGTGGTTCGTGTAGGGTTATAGGAAAGCGTGGGGTTGAGTGGGTGCCGTTGCGGAGGAGTGTATTCGATTGAAGAGCCACCGGCTTGTTTCGGACGCCGTTCAAGTGTGAGTTCTTTGCTCGAGGCTTGGCTGTTGCTTTGAGAATCGCTTGCTGCACCTGATGGTGGACTGGAGTTCGAAGGCCGGGATCGCTTCTGGAACGGCAGGAGAGCTTCCCATGCGGATACCGGGGCTAGAGACGAGGCTTTAGATGAGTGCGAGTTGGGCAGTACTTCGAGACGGAGATGGTAGAAGTAAGCGGGCATCCCGGGCGATGGCTCACATGGTTGAGCGCAAGATCATTCTGATGCCTTCAGGTTGATTGCGATAAGGTGATGAGTAAGCACCCCCGGATTGTCGGCGTTGATGAGGCGTCTGGCAGTTGCCACCACTGGAAAAACCATGTTTTGTTTGACCAGTTGTAACGGGTCCCACGCGTTAGTGGCGCAGAGGACCTGATTCTATAGTAGCGGTGATATTGGCCATGGAGCTCGCTCGCCAACAAGTGATTCTCATGGCGCTAGGAACCAAGGCTTTCATGAAATCCGTCGAGATATCTTCTCCTCTCGGCGTAGACGTTAGCTGTGGTCCTGACACAGAGTTCCATAGGGATTTGTAGAGTGATCAGAAAGTGGCGCGCACTGCGCACTTATACAGACTAGAATATTTCAAGTGGCAAACACTACGGGCTACATAGACACCTAAGGTACTGAGTGAAACTACGATGGAAGCCCAAGAGCAAAGAAACGGCAAATTTTGCCACATTCAATTCATAGATGGGAACTATGGAGCCTCAAGGGCGCAGAAGGATAATGCCCATGAAAAACCAAAGGAAAAGAAGCCATAGCTTCAAAACCGACCGAACGCCATGCAGGTCAAGGACCTATTGCAGTCGAAGAGAGAAGTCGTAAATCGGAAGCGATAGGGAGGATGGACGATCACTGGCCGCCACGCAGACGGAGCACCAGGTGAAGAGTGGACTCCTTCTGGATGTTGTAATCGGACAGAGTGCGACCGTCCTCCAGCTGCTTGCCAGCAAAGATCAGACGCTGCTGGTCAGGAGGGATGCCCTCCTTGTCTTGAATCTTGCTCTTGACGTTGTCGATGGTGTCGCTAGATTCAACCTCAAGAGTGATCGTCTTGCCAGTCAGGGTCTTGACGAAGATCTGCATACCACCACGAAGACGGAGGACAAGGTGAAGGGTAGATTCCTTCTGGATGTTGTAGTCTGATAGTGTGCGGCCGTCTTCGAGTTGCTTGCCGGCAAAAATAAGACGCTGCTGGTCCGGGGGGATTCCCTCCTTGTCTTGGATCTTGCTCTTCACGTTGTCGATGGTATCGGAGGACTCGACTTCAAGCGTGATAGTCTTGCCCGTGAGTGTCTTAACGAAGATCTGCATACCACCACGAAGGCGGAGAACAAGGTGAAGGGTAGATTCCTTCTGGATGTTGTAGTCGGATAGAGTACGGCCGTCTTCAAGTTGCTTGCCGGCGAAGATCAGACGCTGCTGGTCAGGGGGGATGCCCTCCTTGTCCTGGATCTTCGACTTGACATTATCGATAGTGTCACTGGACTCGACCTCAAGGGTGATGGTTTTGCCAGTCAGGGTCTTGACAACTGTGGCGAAGTTAGTAGGTGGGTCATAGATTGGCGGTGAAAGGGGAACGTACAGATCTGCATACCACCACGCAAGCGCAGGACGAGGTGCAGGGTTGACTCTTTTTGAATGTTGTAGTCGGATAGAGTACGGCCGTCTTCAAGTTGCTTGCCGGCGAAGATCAGACGCTGCTGGTCTGGAGGAATTCCCTCCTTGTCCTGAATCTTCGACTTGACATTGTCGATGGTGTCGCTGGACTCCACCTCGAGGGTGATAGTCTTTCCTGTCACTGAGAAAGGAGTTAGAAGGCAAGTCAGTTGGTGATGGCGCGCTCCGAGATGCGGAGGCAACCACGATGGTGGGCGAACTCACGGGTCTTCACGAAGATCTGCATGATGACGGGGGTGAATCAGAGAGTGTTGGACGGGCGAGCAGTATGAAAAGGGGTGGTGCAGAGGATAGCAGAGTTGAAGAATGGGAAGGAAAAAGTGGAGGGGGAGAGATTTATGTAGGAGAGGGGGCAAAGACTCTTAGTCAGAGACCGATAAATGGGAAACGACTGGAACCTTAGAGATGCCTGCCGGATGAGTCAAATAAAGAACAGACCAGTCAGTGACGCCACCAGTTAGAATCCTGGTTTGTCGCGCTAAACCAGTCTATCATATGGAGAATTTTGCCTTTTCAGGTTTTTTACGAGATCCCGCCAATCTGGCCTTCTTTCGTTTCTCTCTAATCTACGGAGTACATGGTGATCCGGATGAAGATGGCTGAGACGGCGATGACGTGACTTCCTTATCGCGAAAAGAGGGGGTGGAACCCGAAATGGGGGTACATACTCGGGAAACGGGTCTGAGAGCGATAACTCGGTGAGAGCGATAACTCGGTGGGACAGCTAAGTATAGCGGTGGTCATGTGATTGCGTCACGTGGGCCGAAGGTCAAGTGACACCGGATCCGGCATTGGAAGTCCCGATCTGCACCGCTGTTTACGTCCGTGGTATACAAGGGTTAGAACTTTCAACTAGTATGCATAAAAGCTATATAGACACCCGGTTTGCAAAATGCCCCCTCCCTTGTCGGACGCCGTTTCCCTAGGCACTCCGGAATAAAAGCATTGCGAGTGATCAAAGAATGCGACACAGTTGCTTTCGCCGAGTCAGAGGAGCTCAGGGCGCTGTCGCGGGAGAAAGGAAAAGTTCAAAAGCAACAACACACTCGGCCGTACACAGGTCATAACGTTCGTGATCCTCGTTCATCGCTAGAAAGCTGTGCGAGAGAGATATACCACAAAGACAAATGGCTAGGAAATAAAAGACAGGATGGCTGAAAAAGACGGTCGGTTCTCTGGAACCAATGCAAAAAGGAACACAAATCACTTGAACGGGAATCTCGCTAGGAGACTAGTCATAAAGAGAGGGAAAGACGCGCTCGCGCATCGTCACGACGGAATTCAGCGTAATTCCTTTTCATCCAGGGCATGGGAATTGCATGGGAAAGCACAAACTGGCTGGACTGGAAAGCTCGCTGCGGAAAACACGGTGGTCGTGCATAAACATCATCGTCATCATGCGCATACGCATCATCTGGTCGTCTCTAATTGGCGCGAATCACAAGTCGGGAGACAAATTTATTTGAGAGGCAGTCGAAGTCACCGCGGTTGAATTTGGAATTTGAGCGGCCGCGAAGGTAGCTCTCTGTGAGGGGTATTAGTGGTTGAACCAAATGGGGGGAAACGGGTGGTGAATTCTTACCGTGTTGCTCAACATGCTGGCGGACTTCGGTCATGGTATTGCACACATCCGGGTTGGAGTACAGCAGCTGATGGTGCTTCTGCGAGTCCCACTCAGTGAAGGGAGGCAGCTTCTGTGAGATAGCCTGGAACAGACCGACGATGACGCCAACTGGAGTGGTCTCCATGTCGGTGCAGAACTTGTCGACGGCAGCCTGATCCGGTGTCCGATAGTTGGAGTCGAACTGCATCTCCTCCCACACAGCCAACAAGATGGAAGCCAGGATAAAGATGGTCGGCCAGTTCTTGAGCTTGTCACCGCTATACACGCTGGAGTACAGGGCCGAAAGCTCCTCCAGAACATCCTTTTGGAGCTCACGCCACATGCTCGCCATAGCACACTTGATCTGGAAATTGATCATCACGGGGGCCATGGTCTTGCCACGGAACTTGGAGCCCGGTGCGTGAATCTGACCGAGGAACCCGTCCTCGTCACCCAATCCCTCCACCATGGTAACATGCAGGGTCAAATTGTAGGCAATTATCAGCTTCAGTGCCTTGCGAATAACGGGCAGCTTGGTGCGGTAGTAATAGCGGAAGGCAGTCTTGAGCATCTGCGTCAGGAACGGAGTGCCGTCAAAGTAGTCGTCGACAAACTTCTCAAAAGTCCCGTTGCCGTCAATGTGGCGGTCCAGGTAGTCGGACAACATAGCGTGCGAGATGCCCTCCATACCAGCGGAGAGTTTGGCAGTCTCGACCTCGTATTGCGTCGGCTCGCGGTGCATCGTCTCGACCCAGTCGATGGTGAAGCACTGCTCGTCGCGGACGTAGACTTCGCGAGCGTTGATCGGCAGAACCTGGCCGTAACCATGCGTGATGAAGAGCGTGCGTTCCTGATCCGAGAAGCCCTTGATGTTGCCCACGGAGAAGCCCATCGAGATGTGGCGCTCGTAGTCAGCCTTCCAGTCCTTCATGAAATACCCAATCTCCTTGATGTCAATGCGAGTGCAAGGAACCTGCCACAGCCGAGCGTGTGACGGCTGGCAGCCTGCACAGGGCTCGCCCTTGTCGCAGGTCTTCTTGAGGAACTTGCATCGCAAGCATGCACGCAGCTTCCGGATCTCACTGGCCTGTTTACGCTGGTCGGGCTTGAGAGGGCCCTTTCGCTTGCCGACTCGCTTTTCGGTCTCGGGCTTGCCGGTCTGGGATTGCTTGCGAACCTTGGTCTCAGCGGTCTTGGCGGCGATTGGACTCTTCCGAGACGGTTTCCGACTTGGAGGAGAAGCAGAGGAGTGAGATCCAGATGACCGAGTGGGAGAGGTTGACTTCTTGACGGGGACTGGAATCGGGCGAACCATGGCACTGGGGCTGACAGCAGACGGAGAGCGGGAGCCTGCCGGGGAGTGCTCCTCATTGGCGCGGGGAAACATGGAGCTGCTTATCGGAGAGGTACCGGCCAGGCTCAAAGAAGCATTGTGATGGTGATTGTACGGCAAGTCCATGTTCGTTTCAGAGCTGGGAGAACTGATAGGGTTGGCAATATCCACGAAGCTGCCGTATGAAGTCGAGTAGGAAGACTCTGAGAGACTGCGGTCATGGAGAGTCTGCGTAGGGTTGACAAAGACGCCTTGCTCGGGGAAACCAAAGTCGAGAGAGCGGCGGTGGTCGACTGTGTTCCAGCCATTGTCGCTGCTGGACAGGGAACGGACCTCGAGATAGGTATCCGTAGGCGAACTGCTCTCCAAAACAGGGTGCGGGGCCGAGTGGTAGACATCCGGAAGACCGTTGGGGAAAGCCATCAGATCGGCCTGGAAGTCATGATAGGTGAAAGGCACCATATCTCCGACGGGGGCTGACAAAGACAGGTAGGGACCATCGAGCAGACCGGCGCTCATTTGGCCTTGGGGCGCAGACATCAGATCCACCGGGGAGGACTGCATGGCCATGGCATAGCTCGAGGTAAACTGTGGCGCAGATGACGGGTCCTCGGCCGAATATGGCAGAGGGTGATGCTGGTGCGAGCTGTGGTGTAGTTGCTGAAATTGCCAGTCAACCATGAGGTTGTGGTCATGGGCCACCGACTGTTCCAGAGTGTGACCGCTATTTTGAAGTCGTGACAGATCGTGGCCTTCATCAGCCCGCGAGGGGTCCTGCTCTACCGGTACGGACCATGTTTGCTGGAGATAACCTCTCGAATCATAGTTGACGCCGAGGAGGCCGTCGTTGGGTAAATCGATACTTGACATGGCGTCTTGGATAGCCAAAACGGGGTGTTTAGGTGAGGGAGAAGAGAAGGGAAAGGGCCAGCCTGGATGAAAAGGCCTTCTTCAGAGAGTGACACAGCCGTGGGGGACAGCTGCGAGTGAGGCGGTGGGGAGGACAAAGCAGCGGTGAGCAAGTGATGCGCTAGGGGAGAATCGTGTGGAGGAGTGGAGAGGGCTGGCTATCTCAATTGGAGAAAAGTCCTACTGCCACGCCATGCCATTATTTTAGCCTTGGAGTGTCCTAGTCCCATTCTAGTTCTAGTCTCTCAACGGAGATGAAAGATGGTTCGGATCGGAAGTCCCATGAAGTCCCATGATCTTCCCGTACGGGGAATGCTGACCGGGTAGCCTTCCCATGATGAGATTCTTATTCTTATTCTTATCTAGCTCTATAAGCCATGAAAAGACGTACTCATGTAGTAGACGATGTTTACCTTTTTCCCCATTATCGAGAGGACCGTGGGAGACCGTGGGAATCGATGGCGAGACACACGGGAAGCCAACGGAAATGGAGATCAGTGGAGCTCGGGACGAAGGGAAAGAAAAGGCAAAAAAGGGCAAAAAAAGAGCGGAAAGCGTGGCAATAAAGCCAAGGCCCGTGCTTTTTGGGTGATCTGACATGCGATCGTGAGTTGATAGCCAAATCTTTCCTAATCTGCTCCAATCACCGTGTCCAGTGATGAGCACGACGCCTGTGATTCGTACTTTCCAGGGTCTCCCTAGAAAATGAGGCACTATGCCTCATGGGGATAGCCATGCAGTTGAGGGGAATATCCTTGTCCTTGTTGGAGATGACGCCAATCCAGATCATTGAGGACTCCTCGTTGGCGTTGGAAAAGTCGATAGGTCATGGCCTCGGGCTCGTTCCCTCTTGCAGGCTTGGACCACATGCAGTAAGTAAGGGAGAATAACAAGCCACTGGAGGAGCAGGGAGCAGGGAGCACGATAGACTAAAACTGCGGCACTAGCCACCGTCGCGTGCAGGAGCCCGAAAATCGGATACATCACATTCGATGGCGTGCGACCATTGGCTGTGGATTCCATTTTGCCTGTGACATGCGGAAGATTCATTAGCTGCTGCACACTATCATGCCATGATGCATCCATAGGATGCCTATCCTGTATTAGGCGAGCGTTATGAAGTTGCAGATGTACAACACAACATGTCAAAAGTTGTAGGCGGAAAGACAAAAGGAAAAAAAGAAAGTGGGGAGAACAATATCAACGTCGATTCTTCCATTCAGACAATAGCAACGGCCGTACGCCCCATTCGAGTCTCTACGGATCTGGAGATGTCCTTTGTTACTACAATCTTACCCGTTTAATTCAAAAGGTCCAGTCCATGCCACTCACGGTCGCGGGGAAACACCGCAAAGTTCGATTCCCCTCCACCAACCAACCCGCACAGATAGCGCGCGAACAGAAGCGCCCAAGGAAGCGCCCCGCGAACTCACATCCGGCCGGGAAAATGTCTAGCCAAGAAGCACCCAGGCCGGGGATCCCAGCCCTGTTCACGCAGCCGCCGCCCATCCGCGACCCGCTTGTGACAGAATCGATCGATCTGCAGGACGCGACCCTCGAGAAGTGCTTCCCTTTTCTCAAGGGCATCCATAGTAGTCAAAAGGGCCCCTTCAATGCATGCGGAGTGCCTGCACTCCAGCGTGACGATCATGTAGGCTATCTCTATGATTCCCTGGAAGATTACCCCGCCGGCTTTGTCGCCATGGATGCCAGTCGGCCGTGGATGGTCTACTGGGCCCTGGCGGGGCTGTCCCTTTTGGGGGAGGATGTCACTCGCGTCCGTCAACGGTGAGTTTCATTGCTTGTTTTAATTGCCTATGATTACCTTTTGGTGCTGAGCCGTGCAGCTCCGGGGAATGCATCCGTGGCATCACTAGCATGACACGAGCACTATCTAAAAAAGCATTCGAGACTAATATGACTATAGTGTCATTGAAACACTACGGCCCATGCAGAACCCCACCGGTGGCTTTGGTGGCGGCCATGGCCAAACCTCGCATCTTGCGGGAAGCTATGCGGCCGTTCTCTCGCTGGCTATGGTTGGGGGCGAAGAAGCTTTTGCATTGGTGGATCGTCAGTCAATGTGAGTTATCTCTCCAGGGTTTGGCATGTGCGTCTGACCCGTTTCCTAGGTGGCGATGGCTGGGCCGGTTGAAGCAGGTGGACGGAGGTTTTCGTGTATGTGAAGGCGGGGAAGAGGACGTGCGGTAAGCAAGCTCATGTCTGTGATGCAACTATCTAGGCTCTGACTCGCCATGGCAGTGGTGCATATTGCGCCATGACCATTATCTCGCTTCTAGATTTGCCCCTGGCCCTGCCACCCGATGCGGTAGGTCGATCAGCGGGAATGGAAAACTTTACAGATGAGCTTCCAAATTATCTGGCAAGATGTAAGGCATGTCATTGTTGGTGCTACTGCGTCTGGTGCTGACAGATCTTGTGCGTCCAGGCCAGACCTTTGAGGGTGGTATCTCTGGTAGCCCCGGTGTAGAGGCGCATGGAGCATATGCATTCTGCGCGTTGGCTTGTTTGTCTATTATAGGACCCCCGGAGGAAACTATTGCTAGGTATGAGTTCCTCCTTGATGATTACTATAGTTCTGTGATACTGACTGCTTTGGAGGTGTATGGACCTGCCCCTGCTTCTATCATGGTTATCTGCTCGGCAGAATGCCCCAGAAGGTGGATTCTCCGGGAGAACAAACAAGCTTGTCGATGGCTGCTACAGCCACTGGGTGGGCGGGTGCTGGCCACTGTTGCAGTCTGCAATTGATGGAAAGCCACAGTCCGCCGGTCCTCCCCCGCGAACAGTTGGCAGTCTGTTTAGCCGTGAAGGGCTAGACCGATATATCCTCGGATGCTGTCAGTCTCAGTACGGCGGTCTTCGTGACAAACCGGGCAAGTGAGTATTTCACTGCCCATCCCGGGTGGTTCGCAGATGTAGCTGACCGTGATACCAAGGAGTCCGGATTCCTACCACACCTGCTACGTTTTGACGGGCTTGAGTGCAACACAATACCATCACTATCGCACGACCTCGAGCGTCTCATCCAGGGAGCCATTTGCCTCTGCATTTTCCTGGAAGTCCTCGCCGATCCGGGAGGGCAATGTATTTGAAGAGAGCGATCGACTAGCGGCCTTCCACCCGCTGTATGTCATCCCGCACCAGGCTGCCGAAAGAATGCGACTGTGGTACGAAGCCGAGCCCTTTTGGACTGAGTCGTCATGAGTCGAGCGTCATCAATCATTGAGTGGTGGACATCCACGGCAATACATGAGAAGGGAAGAGCATAGAAGGGAACCGGGAACCGAGAGCAATAAGCGATAAGCAGTAAAAGAATGACCAGCAAAGCCCTAGACAAGCAGTTAGGGTTTCCCGAGCCACGCGGGTGAATTGTCACGACGCAAGGGATCAATTCATCAATTCGGTCTGAGCGGCTGAAAGAGTGCAACATCGGACTCGGAGTTCCATGTATTGTCATTTTTCACTTCAATCTTACCCTACTATCTTGGAGTCAAAGACCTTTGAAGTAATCGTAGATCACTGTTCCCGGTCAGACTGATAAGCTGCAGGAAGCCCAACAGGGCTATATACATCATCAAGACCCAGCACGGGCGCAGATGAATCAATGGCTTTTCCCCCACCGCGAGTGCCAACTCATCACTGCGTCCGAGATGCCTGTCGAGTAACTTTGTCCGTTCGAATCGTTCCGGGGGTGCGTGCATCACAAGTCAGACGCGTTCTGCACAACATTGGGAGTCCTTGGCGCCAATGGCCACTCAGGCCGTGGATTCTTGTGGATTTCTGCGCGTAGAGATGGAAAGAGTTAACAACTAAGCGGCAAACATGTTAGGTCTCTGCGTCTACTGCGGGGCAATCGCCCTCCAAACTTAAATCCGGGGACTTGCGACTTCGAAGACTAGACGACTTGAAGACTCGATATGTCGAAACCTTAAGGACAGGGAGGAAGCTGGAACTTCTGCAGAGCTCAATCTTCTCTCTTGAGCGCCGAATTGCAGGGGGTCAAAAAGCCGGGTCGAGGAAGGCCGGAAGTGTTCTCAATTCGGCTTCATTCGACTGGCAAGCAGCTATGCCAGCGCATCAGTACCTTAAAACCCGCCGAAAAACGGGGACACATCCAATTGCCCCTCTTCTAATTCTAAGAGTATCAAGATGATAGTTGCGGGCTTTTGCCGTTCAGCCCCGGTCCAATCTCTTCCCTGCGTTTCGCATCCATGACATCGAGCCCACCGATACCCTGATACGACCCAGTTTACTTTCTAGCAGGTCGCGTATGCCTAGGTACCCTAAGTTCCAGGCCAAATCCATGATCTAGAGGTGGTGGTATCCGAATGCCGATGTTGTCTTTTTTTGTTCGAATTGGGGGCCATTGGAGGGGGAATGGTTTTTCCTTCAGCTATCTTTACCCCGTTCAGGAGTATGCGACTATTACTGGAACGTCGGATCCTTTGCGCACGAGCTCAAAAAAGGATTTTCGTTTCGATTGCAACCGTTGCCTCTTTCATTGTGTAAGTACACGGGACAACTCACTGTATGACTCTTTGTATCAAATGCCCCACCTGTTTCCATTCAAGTCAGTATAGCTTGAAAAGCAGTCTTTCTGAAAATTTTCATTACTCGACAGTCTTTCCCAGTGTTACGAGAAAGACGTTTGTTTCTTATATTGCGTTTACAGTGGCGTGTCTATTCCAATGTCTTCTTCAAGCTTTTACTGAAGTCCCTCTCTCATCCTCTCGTCCTCAACTTCGCATTTTGCCCCTGCTTCAAAGATCCATTGTGCTTGGCATCTCACCGAAAGTCCTAGCTGTGCTCCCTGTCTAGGCTTACGACAAACTCCGCTACCACCAAGGTACTATTATCGAACGTTGGGCATCACCATCCGCATATCTTAACTGCATCGGCGGCCTCGGCCTCAGCCCTACCCGCCTCCCGTTGCTAGTCAGCCAATCCATTCAATGCTGCTAGGATAGCCATCTCTCGTGAAGTCATCAGTGGACAGCACATCTGCTCTTCTCTTCTCGACCGGTCCAGATCCACGAGATGTACTATATTCTCTACCTGGCGAGTATGTAACCCATCCTGCATTGCATCCAGCCCAACAGCGAGTTCACAAACGGCCATTTCATTCCCGAAATTCCTCCATGCAATTTCCCAGAAATTACCCAATTAACAGACCAAACAGGCCTCTGTCGCCGCCGTCGCTGGCCAGAACCAACCTACGAAGCCTACGCCACAACAGCAGGGTACACATGCGTAGCGCGAGTCAACAACCGCGAATACCAAACGGATACCATCCACGAATCCGAAACATTGGCGCGCGAAAACGCCGCCATGCGCGCATACCTGATCTGCCGCAATTTCTCCGTCAACGACGGCATGTATCCGAGTGGCCACAAACACGGCGGCGCCGTGCAGGGCATCCCGGTTGCCATTGGCACGGGCCGCAAGGCGAGCCGCGATGACGATACTGATACCTCGGTCAGTAGTGGGGGGAGCTGGAGTGGGGGGAGTAGTCCGGAGCAGATGATGAGGTTGGATGCAGAGGGACAGGTTGCTGTTCCTGCTGGTAGAATGCTTGATTATGCGCGGCGGGAGTAGTGGTAGTTCCGCGGGTGAAATTTGGCTTGGACTCACGACTTTACGGCTGATATGATGCTTTTTGCGAGTGTTTTTCTGCGAGCTTTCATAGATGGAAAAATTGTGTTTGTGTTGGACCATGCCTTGATGAATTTGGGGCTCGATGGCTGTGTCTGGGCTAATGGTGCATAGATGGTGGAATTGTATCGAGCTCCCTGTGCTTTCTGAGATTTGCATCATATTGGAGGTCAGCCGTCGATTTAAGATATGCGACTTAGTGTGTGGGTCACTGTCTGCGGATGCTCTGGACTAGTTCGAGTCTTCGATAGTGTGCTTGCTTCGTTGATTACTGAGTGCGATGACGATGTTATGAACTCTTCTCAGATACTTCCGGGATTTGAATATCAGCTAAATATATTCTCTTTGCATTGTTGAGTTTTACTATATAGAGACTATATAGAGATCCGTGGACGCCTGTCCTGCAATTTATATCCCACTAAGTAGTATGCCAAAGAGAAGGCGTACTGGTTTCCTCGATAGCGTTCTACCTCATGAAGTCTGTCTGAAATGCAAGTAGTTCTATACCCAGTACTCTATATGCATTTCCCAGTAGATAAACACATAACATTGCAGTAAATATACAGATAGTCATATGAAGAGGGTAGTAGAAACACCCCATTACAGGTGAGGTGAGCCCCTTTTAATTCACCATTTCCGGTAGAATCTAAAGTACAGATTGGAAAGAATAACTGAGATAACTAGTTAACTATGTACAAGGTTGTATAAGCCTCAAACACAGCCACACAACAGTGTACGCCACATGACGTCATGTCGCCCAAGTCAAGGCAGCGCAACTTGCAAGATGACATCGGGTGTTCTTATCATTGTACCTGGACCTAGAACTTGCCAGTGACCCGATCCAGCCGCGTACGGAGTACCTTCAGCTTCTCCACTATTTTTGAAACGTCTCTGCGTCATGAATTGACCACCACTTACCTCTTCTTCTCCCTTCCTTCTCCCTTCCTTCTCCGAACCATGTCCTCCAGCTTCCTCACCCCACAATAGCCACCACACGGAGTGATACCAAGAACCAACTCAACGATGCGTCACGCGACACGGAGCTACGCGCCCCTCGTGTCAACCGCAAGACATCAGGCGCGTCGTAGTGTTGGAGTACACTCGTTAGCTGGCAGATCAGAGACAATCGCTCTTGGGGGTTATCGACAATTACACCTGCTCTCGAGCAGAAGATTCGAACAGAGCACTACGTCTGGCTGGAAGCTGTCCCCTGCAACGACGTTATGCAGACCGAGTGTGGGGGTTCCTCGGGAGTCGGGAGAGGCCCAAATCCGCTTCTACAGAAAGGCAAATTACGTTGAGAGAATCGGTGATAATAAGAAAACCGAAGACATCCTAGAGGCATTCGAAGTCAGGGATGATGAACCAGACACGAGACCTTCGCGTCAAGTGTTAGGCGCCGGTGGGGAGAAACCACCCACTGAGCACCAGGATGCTAAATGGTCCAAAGAAATGACCAAGGGTAAGAATTACTTCTTGCCAGTGAAAGAGTTCACCAGCTAACCAGAACAGGCAAAATGCTAACGACGCCATCACGGCTCTTCAAATTGATCATTCCTCTAACCACCGTCGACAAGAATCACGACAAAGGTAACCCAGATCTAAGCGAACCACTCCCAGCATACAGCTAACGCAGCAGTAGGAATTGAACCAATCGCCATGCTAGTCCACCCACACCAACCACTCTCATACCTAGAACGCCTAATTCAATCCGAACTTCCCCCAATCGAAGGCGAAAAAGTAAAGTTGCGGCCACCCGCAGTATCATTCATCGCCCTCCAACACGAGGACAACTCAATCAAACCCCGCAAGCGAATTGAAGACGATGTCCACCCAGCCACCAAAAATGGAAATAACCACAGCGAATACCGACCCGCCAGACGCCGCCGATCCCGCGAAGAAGACGCAGAGATCTACAGCTACCCCCGCAAAACAGACTCCAGTCTGGACTCCCTAAACGGGCAACCCGAGCGATTCGTACGGTGGTCCCAGGCCACTGAAGTGGGTGATTTTATCCGGGACGCCGCTCGCGCGCGCGAGTTTATCGTCACGATTGAAGGATCGCCTGAAGGACTAGGGCAGATCCGGGTTGCTGTGCCATCGTTCAACGAACGTACCTATTTCCTCCGTCTTCGGCTGCGGAAACTATCCCGACGAATCCAGGGTATTGCCGAGGTCAAGCATAAATGCGACACGCTAGCACACCGCGGAGCGCAGCGTGTAGCGATAGGCGGGTTCGGCATCCTGTCATTGTGGTGGTATAGCGTGTACAAATTGACCTTTGGAACGTCATTGGGGTGGGATACTATGGAACCAGTGACGTACCTGGTCAGTTTGTCCACGCTTATGGGTGGATACTTGTGGTTCTTGTACCACAATCGGGAGATTTCGTACAAGTCAGCGCTGGATTTTACAGTGAGCGCGCGGCAAAAGAAACTTTATCAGCAGCACAATGTGGATTTGCAGCTTTGGGAGAATCTCGTGGATGAAGGGAAGGCTCTTCGACGGGAGATTAAGAGTATTGCAGCCGAGTATGACGTCGAGTGGAATGAGCGAGCTGATGAGCAAGATGGGAGGGTTACAGAGGCATTGAAACCTAAGAGGGAGGAAAAGGATTTGGAGACGGATCAGAAGGATAAGGATGGTGGAGATGATTAAAGAGGGATATCATTCTGGTCTTATACCAAGTCCATAGCGCTTTCGATTTCCTTTGTATTACCGCATCGTCCGAAAAACCCGGGCAGTAATTTTCATATCCCCAATCAATACTATTAGATTCAAATCAAGCACTAATCACAGTGTACCATTCCGCACGGGATCATAGTACCCTTTCTTCGGCGTCTCCTCCACTTGCTTCTTCGCTATCGCATCACACATATTAGCTCTCATCCAATAGCTCGATCATGTTAAAGAAAATACTCACCATCAGCAACAGCACTATTCTCCCCCTTTCGCCGATTGCGGTTGTTTCGCACATCCCTCGACCGAAATACACTATACAGCAACCACCCAGCAACCCAGTTGGGTCCATACTCGCCGTTCGTACCACCGCAGTCGAAGAACTGTCGTGTGAGTGGACTGGCATTGCGCCAGATTTCCGTGATCGCGAGGCGCTGGTGGTCGGGCCGGATATGGTGCCAGAAGAATGGAGGGCGCGTGGTTGGGTCGGCGCGCACGCTGTCGAGGAGGTGGGAGGTGTCTTGGTTCATGCGGTTGTAGACTATGATTGCTTCGTCCTGGGTATGTTAGTTTTGCGTGTTTGGGAGTGGAATATGTGCTTAGGTATAGAGTAGAGGTGTTATACTTACTCGCATGGCGCGGTAGTATTGTTCGTGCTGTGGTTCATGCGCACTGAGGCCTAGCGCGTGCATGAATTCCTCCTTCGAGACTCGGGGTCCAACGGGTGCCATTGTGATTCCGATGGGCTTGTATATTGTGTATGCACAAGTGTGCTGCTGCTAGGATGTCGTGACACTGGGGCAAGAGTATAACTCGAAGGATTGTTAAGGATGTTGAACGTGAGAATCGTTGAGAATCGTTGAAATGTTTGCGTTGAGTAGGATGCTCTGGTATCCCAAGATCTCGCCCTTTATATCTATCAGTCGATACTCCAGTCCAAATGCCCAACGGCGAGATGGCTAGTGCCGCGGCTGCACGGCCGTTGGGAAAGTCAAGGGTGCAATGCAATCAGATCGGTCTAGCGGGAATGAGCAGGACGAACGGACGACTAGGTCGAGCGTAATGCAATCGAGGGAGTGGGTATCAAAGCGAGAGGTCGAGGCGAAAGACAATGCAGACGAGCTCTGTTCGCATCCATAAACAGAGACATTGGGGCTCTAGTTGAGTGGCGGGAAGAGAATTATCTTAGAATATTGCATAGGGCAGCCCCCCAAAAAGAAAATAAATACAAAATGAAATAAAATCTAGGTCGAAGGAAGAGTGTGGCAGAATTAAGCTTACCTTGTCTCTTGCTGCATTCGGGCATTTGAGTACATGCATCTGCAAGATCGGTGGCTTGTCTTTGGTTGTGATAGTTGTACAAAGTGCCTGCTCGCCCATCGCACACCCGTTGACATCCAACCCCAGATTACTCACATCGGACCAGGGGTTATTTCTACAGAAATGATTTTTGTTCTCTGTGTGGTTGTAAGTGGTGAATACGGAATTGGAGACTCTACCGTAGCGTAACTACGGACTGTACGCCCCCATGAGTATAGAATGGGAAGGAGTCGGAATTCGGCAAACGGAACTCTACTGTAGGATATGAGCTCGATCTGGGGGTAGTACACCCTTTCACCGAGAATGTGGGCTCCGGCTTTCGAAGCAAACGGGTGTCATGAGACATCTATGGATGAGGTCTGGGGTCGAGGACTGAGCGTGAATATGTGACGGCAGGACGCTTTCGAGGGGGACTCCTCGAGATCGAGTCTACTAGCCGAGACAGATAGACGGGAGGTTTATGTAGGCCTGGATGCAGGGGGCTTCGAGCCATGTATACATCTGTGTACAATCGAACATTGGAAGTAGACAAGTAATTGGCGATTGGTGATACATCCAGTAGCTGTATATGCTTTTGTCTGTAGCATTGGGAGAGATAGCCTATTTGGGACCCGTGTCAGAATGAGCCTCGAGTGGACATATCTAATTGACGCGCGTTAATAGCTGCGTGGTAGGGCTACGGGACGCTCTATTTCGAGGATGGTGGAACAACTGTCAATCCCCGATCAATAGGGACTCTCAGTTACTGGAGATGGTCCTAAAATGGCAGGGATCTGTACAGGCCCGCGGCCGCGGAGACTCAGTAGCCATACCGTGTCACGCACCCAGCCGCGCCCTAGACGAGTATCAAATATTGCAATTGGGCAATAAACCAAACGGCTAGCCTGCGTACATCTGTACCGGAAGAGACCCGTCTAAAAGAGCCGTGCAGTGCATCCAAAGCATGCATAGGATGTGCATGAAGTGTGGGGAAATAGCAACGTCGACAATCAAGATCTCGGTAGCCTCGTTTGTACCCCACAGATAACCTAGGCAGCCCGAAAAGGCAGGACACAGAGCCTCCCGCCAAACACTTCAGCAGAAACGAGCGACAAAAGAGCCGAAGTCACAACGTGGACAGATTGAAGTCCGCCCTCCAATCTGACATATACAGATGCACCTCCTGCAACAGGAACATAGATTCATACCCTCGTCATGGCATTCGAAACACAAGAGCCACATGTTCTAAAGCCTTGAACAGAATAAACGGAATGGGAAGAAAAAGCAAGTATCACTGTGGGGAAGCACAGGGGCATAGACGGCGTAACGCAGGCTGCCTGTCCCTTTCGGAGCTTTTTCAGTTTTATTTAACTCAGGCTTAACACTCAGTCACCCATCCAACGCGGATGTCACCGTGATAAACACGAGGCTGCGGCACGTCATTTGCAGCCTCATGGTGTCGAGGCACATTGCCCATGGTTATTCTTCCAGGTTGGGAATCCTCAATATCGCAAGGACTCGCCGTTGACTCCCACGCATGCTCCTGGAATCACCAATTCGGGGGGTCATACCCTATAGGTTAGCAGAATAAGCCGTGGTGCTTGTCATCAAGGGGAAGGGATGTTGCACGGGCTTTCATCCACGACTAACTATGGGATGCAGGTTTCCGAAGATCCGTTTCATATCTCCAAGCTGGCTTATGTAGATGTGGGCTCGGATGGAGATGCAAGATTCCTCGGGGAAGGCGGAAGCCATCGGTACTCCGGTTTTCAACGGGTTAGCGTTTGATGGAGGCTCAAGCGTTGTTCCAGGGGGCTTGGGTCTTCGTTGGCAATTGTGTGGCAGGCTGCTAGTCTGTTGAGCCATGGTGCATTGCGAGTTGGGATGGAGATATGGGAGGATTGAAGAAAGGTGGGGGAATCAGGGGAACATCAGCACCAAGATGGAAAGAAGATCAGGTACTCGGGAAGTCAATCCAGATCGATGGGATGGGATCGTCTGCGCCACGACTCGAAGTCGATTCAAGCTTATGAATGGACTCTTGAGGTGGCTGGAGGAAGCTTTCTGCGCCAATCGTTGCGCTTGGGTGTGGATCGCTGATTGCAGGCATATACTTATGCACGTCTACGCGTTTACTTTTTACTTACTTTCTACCTTCTCCTTTATCCCAGCCTTTGAATGCTCCAGGACTAAGTTGAAATTATCTGCCCTTGCTCAAAAATGTACCGAGAGATAGCCGGGTAGCACTGGATTCTGTCGATATTCTTGAAATGAGTTCCATTTCCCTCTGAAAGTGGAAAAGTGCACTGTCGCGATTCCCCGCTCCTTCAGGCTGAGTCCGCGACAGTCACAGAGCCATGGCGGGTTTTGTATGTACGTCAAGAAAGCAGAAAACAGAACAAAACAAAGGCCCTTGCAATGCTCCATCCGTCGCTAAAAAAGAAAAGCAAACTGCCTGCCGCTTATTTCTTCGTAGGCTCTTCCTTCGTTTCCTTTTCCTCCTTCTTGGGCTCTTCCTTCTTGGGCTCTTCCTCCTTAGGCTCCTCCTTCTTGGTCTCTTCCTTGGACTCTTCCTTCTTGGACTCCTCCTTGGGCTCCTCCTTGGGCTCCTCCTTCTTGGGCTCCTCATCCTTGACCTCCTCGCCGTAGTACCTGCGCAGGAACTTCTCGACCTTGGCATACTCGACCTTGACTTCCTTCAGGGTGGTGTCGATTTTCTTGAGGGAGACCTCCTGGTCGGGCTCGTCTGTAGACCCGGACTCATCCTTTCCGGCGCCGTAGTGCTGGATCTTTTCGCAGGCGTCCTTAACGTTGGTCAAGCCCAGCGTGGCTGACGAGCCCTTCAGAAAGTGACCGAGCTGTGAGAGCTCCTCGAGCTTCTTTTCCTTCCTGTTGGGTATTAAGAGTAGATCCGGTACGGCGGGTCAGGGAACGTACAGTGCGCCCTCCATTTTTTCGAATGTGTTATGGGCTTGCTCAAAGAAACCATAGACGATACCCTTGCTGAAATCACGGTCCTCGTCATCATCCATCTCCAAGATCTGCTCGAAAGTGCTCTCATCGATGAGGTCCTTGACATCAGAGAGCTTGGGGGGAGCACTCTTGGGCTGGAGATCTGGTCAGCATCCGATAGGCCTGGGCAAGGATACAGATGTTGCATACCTCCTCGGCCCTGGTGGTCTCAGTCGGGGCCATGTTGTTGATGTGGAGAGTAGACTGTGAGGAAAGGATCAACCTAGTCCACAGCACGGATTGTCGCTGTCTTGAAATCGAACTCCGGTTGCCCGATCTGACAGTGGGTCCGAATCGAGGAGCTCGACAGGTCTGTTTTAGTTTCAGTCAGCCACAGTTCTCTTCGGAAAATGACACAACATGTGAGGCATATGAAATATCAGATCGGCAGAAATGTAATCCCGGGCTAGGACTACGCCCCGCTTCATTTCTGGACGAAACACTCGAATGTGTCCCTTACAAAGCCAGGGTATATTACAGATCGAAGCAGCAGTGGAAGGCTGAGAGGGGAGGTGATTGAATGGGTGGCAGAGTATGATGCTCAGGGCCAATGCGTAGGTTAGGGGAGACAAGCCAACACCAGGTGGAAGACAGGGTCTTCTTTGAAGTGGACCAAAACAGAACCAAACCGGAAATGGAGGGTACAAAGGGGAATCGGCTTACTGTGCAAGCCGAGGGGACAAGGTTGGGAGAATCGAAGAGAGAGGGGTGAGCAGAGTGGAGGTGAAAGTGTACCGGCCCTGATAAATGAACCCGGCTTGGCCAATTTCGCAGCGCGTATACTCGACCGTCACCGCGGGGCTTCAAGCTGCACCGGAAAGAGACCAGGTCCACACGGGTAGGACAAGGAAAATGGATGCGCGAAAACGAAAATGAAAATGAAAATGAAAATGAATAAAAGATGCCCAACCCAAGCAAAACGAGGGAAGATCAATCGGGTATCGCGTGTAGAGGGAATTTTATGTCCGGGCTAAAATGGACGAGAAGGAGGGGCAGATTTCCCAAAACGCGGATTGGAGTTCATCCCACCTTTTTTTTTTTTTTTTTTGTGCAGGTGTGTTCTTGAAGCCCCCAAAGCTTCAAAGTAGCCAGAGATATCCTTAAAGTGGTGATATAGGGACGGAAGCACGAGGTTTAACCACGCCGGCAGAGGACACGCGAAGGGAAGAAGGGGAAAATGAGGTTAGCGAGGAAAGGGGAGGGCGGAGAACGTTGGTTGGGTGGGTAATTGTCGCCGCCCTTCATAAACCGAACAGGCGGAGGACAATGAATCGAATCCCCCCTCTTTCGTAATCTCTTTGTAAATCTATTTGATCAATCTTTTGATCTTGCCTTTGCGATCACTCAACTCGAAAGATGAAGGGTAAAAATGGTTGTTTCTCACTGAAAATGTCTTTGGGGTAAACTGTATACTTGGGAATTATGCGCTAACGCGCCTCAGGGATTATGGCTTTTTCTCTTCTATTCGAGATGTTTTTCTTTTTCTTTTTCGCTTTTATTTTATTTTATTTTTCAAGTAAGCCTACATCATGTCTTTACCTCGCTGTCCAGATCTCCGTATCCCTTTCAAATCTTGCCCCAACCCCATCATCCCAACAGCATCTTCAAACTGAAATATTGACACCTACGGAGGAGATAATGACTAGATCATGACTATTCGGTCATTGTCTACAATTAGCATCAGCCAGTGGAGCGTAACCACGATAACACTCACACTCGGGCCTTTGCTCCACCGGGACCGAGCAACTGAGGATGTGAGATCATCGGGATTCCTTTTTCTAGTGGACACCTGCTGTAAAGTGCACATTTTGGTACATTTATAGTGGGGAAAGGCAAGGGAGAAGGCAAAATACCACGTTACCCAGCAGGAAGAGGACCGACAAAGCGACGGTCTAAACCTACCTGGGCTAGAGATCTGGTAGCGATAGGGAGTGCAGCCGCAAAACGACATCATCGGCGGGGCCCATCCCGTCGCCAGGCACGTCACTCGCTTCTCCAACTGTGACGGTTGGTTCCCATGCCCCGAGCCGCACATGGAATCCACGATAATGCCAATGACAAGGCTAGCGAACACCAGACCTTCCCCACTTGATTATCAATCAGTAGACAAGAGGACGGTCATGTACCCCAAAAGAGGCAGGGGAGTGAGGCTGGTGCTACTGTTTTTCTTTCTTTTTTAATAGACGTAGCCTCGAGAAGGGGGGCAAAATAGGCAAAGTCTCACACAGCAGGAAAAGCAAGAACTGTTCTGGTCAAAGTGCATTAGACCGCAACCGGGAGAACCTGACCCAGTTTGAAGGACGGTCTGGGCCCTCGCCGTCCGAGGCCAACCCCGAAGGAACGTTTCCCTTTCCACCAGGACCGTGTCAGATTATGTCAGATTGCATAGTCGCATGCTTCCTAGAGTGGTCGGTGTGAGCCCGGCATGTAGAAATCTCTCCTTCCCTATGGCGGGCTGGTCAGATAGGGGTTCGCGTTAGCGGGTGCTGGGCCCACGACCTCGGAAGCCGTTATGCTGTCACCGATGACGATGCTGAGGAATGGACATTTTGGCGATATCGTATCCCGGGGTACTGATAGTTGGTATCTCCTCCGATTGAGGGTGTTAACGATCTCCAGGTCTCAGAGAGGCTCAGAGAAAAACCCATCCACCCGCATGCGAAGTCTAGCCGACTCTTGTGTTTATATAGCGAATGGGGCACGCGTGCGCATCGTAGCCTTCTCCTACTCTTTTCGCATGAGGTGGTTCGCGTCAAGTCTGGTCGGCCAATCATATGCCCCAAATATAGCCATTACATCACTGCGGAGCATTCCTCCGGTGCCATGCAGCCGCTGATGTCATTGGTATTGGAAAGATCGTTACAGGTACAACTAAAATTACGCTGCGCTAGATTCGGGTTTATGTTAACCCCGTGCCGTCCTCTCACTCAGTCATGTGCTTCTGGTCATGACCATCTTTTGCAAGGCAACACCCCGACATCATTGCTATGATGTCAGGGCGTAAATGGCTGTGCGACTTGAATACGCCGTACTACGAGGGGTACCTAGGATGTGCGACCACCTGAGCATTCGTACGTTCATCATGAACGTTCACATCCTGAAATCGACAATTCTCGTCAGGGGACGAGCTTACAGCCCTGTCGGCAATATCCAACAGCAACAACATGAGTATCTTTCTCTCTTCCTACGACACCGAGAATGACCTCAATGGCATCGAAATCATTACAATCCCTCCGCATCAGCCTGAGCAGCACCAGTAAACGTTCGGGTTCTGTAACATTTACAGGTTTGCTCTGGTTGACATGGAAGGGTTGTAGGAAGAGATGAGGGTAGGAGGTTTCGGTCCTCATCCCTATAGATGCGTTTGGGCTTGCACCAAACTGGGATCGCACAGATGGCCCAGTCTGATGCTTTTTGACCAATTCTGCGATATATGGTATTGATGACGGGACATTGTACATGGGATATGTATGCATAGCCTTTCAGGGGTCACATGGATAAGGTCCCAATACACCGTTTCGACAGGATGCTGCCCAGTATGCATCGGGTGTCGTGAGATCTTCATGAGTTTTAGACGCCAACGGTCCCCGTCTCCAACAGGGCCAATATCGAACGACCACCGAATGACCAAAGCGGAGCACTTTGCAACAGCAGCATACAACATACAGAATTGGCAACTCGGCCCGCCTATGTTTGCTATCACCATGGCCATCACCATAATGATACGAGGTTACAAGTGAAGTGCCCGCCACTAGTGGACCTGGGGCTTAGATCGTGCGGGAATCACCTGCGGCTATAGCATTCGTCCGCATAGTGTAGTGCAAGGGAAGTCTTCCGGTCGGTCTGTCCAAGCGGTTTGCACCTATAGATAGCCGTACATAGAGATCAACGCAGATCGGATCATCGGTAAATGGGAAGGGTCTGAACTATAACTTCCCCCGGCACAAGTCAGTTCAAGCAAATCAATGAGAATTCCAATAGAACCATCAGATCGACTCCGCAAAACGAAGCTAATCTGTACTTTGACGTGCTGTCTCCTTCCCCACAGCTTCGAGGCGGCTTCTGGAATGCTTATGTAAGCGGCCGAGGCCCCTTCCAGATTCAACAAAGTTGCAGCTCGTGAAATCCCAACAGACTCACCTTGACCCAACCCGGGCTTCAATTGACCCAGACTCTGTGTCTGCATCAATCACCCATCATCACCACACACAACATATACACCCTCAATCAAAACCACAATGTCCTCCGCGCCTACAGGGCTGACAAGAGGCTACCTCTTCACCTACAATGCCCTAAACCTACTCACCTGGGGCACCTGTGTGATCTACACAGCCAGCCTACTCCCCTCTCACATCGCCGACGACAATATCCCCGCCATATTCACTCAAACTTCCAAACCCCTCCTCCTCACGCAATCGCTCGCCATCCTCGAAGTCCTCCACAGCCTGATCCGTCTCGTCCGCGCACCCTTCCTGACAACCGCAATGCAAGTCGCGAGCCGTCTTCTACTAGTCTGGGGAACCATGGCACCCTTCGGCGGCCAGATCGTCGGCAACAAGAGCGGGACGCAATTGGGCGATTACGCGTATCTGGGCTGTGTTGGAGCATGGGGAATAACGGAGATCATTCGCTATGGATTCTTTGCTATCACGCTCTCTGGAAATAGTGTTCCAGAGTGGTGGACTTGGTTGCGGTATAATACTTTTTATGTGCTTTACCCTATCGGGATCTCGAGCGAGTGCACGCTTATTTTCAAGGCTTTGGGCCCGGCTGCGGAGATTACTCCGTTGTTTAGGTGGGCTTTGCTTGCTATTTTGGCTATTTATGTTCCGGGTATGTGTCTGTTTATGGTTGGGTTGGATGTTTTACTGACTGGTTTTAGGTTCTTACGTTCTCTACACATATATGATTGCGCAGCGCCGAAAGGTTCTGAGGGGGAAGAAGCGCGCTGATTAGTGTGAGGGGGTAGGTGCTGTGATGCGCTGGAGTAGAGTGTAAGGAGAGTGTTAGGGATATCGACCTCGGGACGGAGATGAAAATATCGAATACCTGATTGCATAGAATACAGCCTAGGTTCATTGATGGAACCTGGTGAAGAAATCGGTTTACGGAGTCCTGATTTGACGATGATATTACTGGACCATGTTCCAGCTAGCTCTATAGTATTTAGTTGAAGGAAGCATGGACTATGCTGAAACCAGCATTTGAAAAAGATACTGGATATTTGAACATTGTGTATTTTGTTCGCAGCGATGAACGTACATCAGCAGCCGTCCAATTCACCGAACAAATGCAACTACTCTTATAAATCCCGCATAATATCCTGCACAGCCTTTGCGGCGAATTTCTTCCTCTGAGCCTCAGGCAACTCGGCGCTCATATCTAGAACACGGTCAGCACTACACTCAGTCACACGTTGCATCCAACATACCCCGTATAGACTGCATACGCATCATCAGCGCCTCAATAGACTCAACCTTATCCTCCTCATTACCATCCTCCTCGCTATCCTCATGTCCATCCCCACCACGCTCAATAGCCATGCGCAGCCCGAACATCTCACGTTCCAGCTCATTGACTTCCTCCCCAAAGCCACGCGAGTGCGAATTATCACCACTCATAAAGTCCTCAAAATCATCATCCGACCCGAGTTCGTCGGCCTCGAGCGTATCCCCCGAAGCTGTCCAGTCGTGTGTTTCCAAAACTTCTTTGATACGAGGCATGCCCTCGTACTCTATCCCCCATTAGCACCACTCCGGGAAAAGGGGGCCCATCGCAAGCGCATTTTCCACGATAGATTCGAGGATGCAGTGCATGAGGCCGCATTGGAGATGGGGGATGACAATGAGGCTGCGATTGATATTATCCTGGATACATAGGCGGGAAGAGATGCCATAACCCAGTTCACGATAGAATAAACCGCAGCTGCATTGTCGTCCTCGATCCCTAGTGCAGCCTCATGCGCTGAATCCTCAAAGCGAACATGGAAATTGCGCCTGCGATGGAATAAATCAAAAAACACACCTCCGAACTTATTCCTCGTCACTTCACCCTGCTCCGTCGGATCCCATTCAATGACCTCCCACCCAAACAACCCCATATCAAACATCTGATCTTCCCACCACCCAACCGACAATGGCGCCGCATCTTCCCCAAGCCCATCATCCCCGACACCAAGCTCCAGTGCATCCTCATCTTTCGAAGATGCAGCTGGCACACTCTTCCTCGATCCAACCAAAATCAACACCCCCGGAACATCACCCACACCACCGCGCTCCTCATCAATACACGACTTCACAGCCGCAACATCGCGCATTAGCTCGCGGATAGCGCGTACATCCTGACGCTCGATAGGACCCGTATCTTTATCACTCGAGCTTGGCTCGGGAGCCCGCACGCAAACTACCAAAGCACCGACAGCGTCGCGCACGATCTCAGCTTCGGCGCTCAGGAATTCCGTGCACCACTGGCTTGACGTCGTCTCTGTTGTTTCTGTAGAGAGCGGGATTTCATCAACCCATAGTGGGACTTCTGCGGTATAGTATTTTGTTGAGAGGCGGAGGGGGCTGTGTGTTGTGTATCCTGCGAACGAGGTTGTGGTTGGTGTGGTGGAGGGAAGGGTAGATGGTTGCGAGGGTGATGTGTTGGCTGTTTCTTGCTGGGGAGGATCGGTGACTGGTACTCCTGTGAGGGCGTGTAGGAGAGGTGGGATTGTTGTGAGGGATTGGGATGTTGGTGTTAGGATGAGGAGACGGCGGGGGTTGGCGATGTTCTTGATTTTGGGGTTTGAGTCCCCGGGAACCGAGGTGGAGGTCATTGTAGGATGGTTTTCTGATTGTGCTAATCTTTCATAGGACTTTGTGTAGATTTAAGAGAGGGGGTGTTGGTCGAGTCGAGAAATCGTCGGTGGGGTGTAAGAGGGAAGATTGTCCCCGCATAAGCAAAATATCTTGCGGAGATGTGTCGAGTCCGCCTATCGCTATCAGCATGACCTTGCAATTACCACGACATTACACCCCAACGCTAGGCGGGTTCTACATTTTTCACCTACCAGCCTGATTCTAATGCCTTACTTATCACTCTGAGTAGTTTCAACAGATGAGAAATACTCACTACAAAGTGCTAGTCTAAAATAGAGTAGTGAAATGGAGTGATAAAACAATGGTGTGGTGAAATAGCAGGGGGTGGTGAATAGCAGGGTAGGGAAACAGGGGTGGTAAAACATAATTGAGGACAGGCGAAGGCTATCAAAACAGCGCTCACACAGCCCACCAACGCCTACTGGCGCAGCGCTAGACCGGCTTATCAAAGCCTGCGAGCTCTCAATGCATACCACTGCCATCCTCACAAAAGAAATCCATGATTTGCGCGCCGCCAATGAGAAGAAGAAGCAAAAGCGAGCTACATCTAATAAGAAGATTTGTCGCGAAGAAGGCCTATCGATTGGTGAAGCTCGCGAGCTAATATTGAGCTCAAACCAGGCCTCTGAAGCTCAATCTACTGCGCCACGCACGCCACCGCGGTGTAGTGACTGCCAAGAGCTAGGGCATCAAAGAAACCAGTGCCCTAAGCCATTTGATAGGTAGCTTTTGTGTATATAGGAGTTGTGGTAAAAAATAATAATTTACCTCCTATCGAGGAGAGAAATAGAGCTATATACTTACGTAAATAGAGGAGGTTCCTTGACTACCTAGCCTAGGTACTCGTCCCGCACAACTAGATCACCCGGAACTTTAGGATAGACATCCCGTATATATATCTATTCATATGCCAACCTTGCTAGCTCTAGGCCCGCTGGCTATGGAAATTCGGAGTCGGAGTACCCCATACGCAAACGCTATGGTATATGTGGAAGGAGCCTTTGTATCGAGACCAGAGGACCTTCAACTTGAATTTAGAGCGGCCGTTCGTGTGGCGGGGGATGAAAGTGGCCAGAGGGAGTGTGAATACAAGGCGGGATGTAGAGTGGGATCGTCATAGATAAGAGGGCAGAAACCCTTAGACTAATGCTGCTAGAAAATTCTCTTGTATGTCAGGGAATGTAGATTGGAATTTCCAACTATCTATAAGCGTATCTATGCCGGTAGCAGGTTAATATATCTAGATAGATGATATAGGAGGGGGTTGGACATAATGATTTGCTATAAGGTCCATAGGTCACCTAAGGTGCCCTCGCTTCCCGAGGCGGTAGCCTTACCGTCACCAATATCACATTATTCAGAGATACCTAAGTATAATATTTCCAAGGTCACCCCAATCTGGAAAGTCTGATTACAGTCTTGGTGTGCACTGGGTTTGTTTAGACCCAATGGCTCATTCTAAAGGAAACAAGGCCATCAACACAATAAAGAGGTTGTCATATCCATACTCTCAAGGAAGCTTTAGAAAGGAAATGCAAGGGAAGACATCCGTTGATTCAGGTATTCATGAGTGGGAAGATACAGTTCTCGCGGATGAATGCCCCAGCGCAGCAAGACGGAAGCGCGAGAAATTTCCTTAAATCCTTTGAAAACGCAAAAAGCATAAACGCCAACCACTAGAAGCTGCCCGATCTTGAAATTGCGCTCTCATCCCATTATTTCGTTCAAGGTCTCCGTGTTTGACCGCGCGCACGCTGCACGGTGGCCTTACCACGGGCCAAACCGACACCGCGCCCACGCTGGCCTCGTGTACGGAACATGGGGGCGTTCCTGTAGAGAAAAAAGAGAAGTCAGAATTGATGGTCCTCGAACGGTGGAAGTAAAGCCACGCCGATGTAATTGCTCGGACTCTCCACGTACCTCAGCATGTCCGGCACGATGAAGAATCGCACATGGCTACCCCGAATGTAGACCTGGTCAAGATGCGAGACGCGACCATCGCGTGCTGTGACGGTAATGTCCTTGAGCTGGACGTTCATGTTGTCTTCGGCTGTTGAGACGAAACACGTTAGCGAGATTCAACTAGTAGCACGAGTTGAGCGAGACGAGTCGGCCATAACAGACCAATCGTTCTCCCCCGGATTGAAAGTGTATTAACAGTACGCACCTTCCAGCAGCTTCCCCCGGTAGACGACACCGGATGTAATCTCGAGCGTCACGACATGGCCCTGCGAGGACGAGTTAGCGGTCTGCGCACGCGATCCAGCCTATTCCACCTCCAAGCAAAGAATTGTATCCATTCCTCTTGCAGCGGAAACTGCAATGACCCAGCGGAGAGCAAGAACACACCTGCGCTTCGTTCAGGAGCTTGATCGGGATGCCGATCGTGCTGGTGAGCTTGCCCATTTCGACGGCTGAATGTGCGACACGGAAAGGAGGATTCGGCTCAAAGAATGTGCAGAATATCCCAGTAACGATCAAAATCGGCAGATCGTGTTCGAAGAGGGAAAGGCGAGCAGCGGTGGCAGGTGGTGGGACGACGATGGAGTTGGAGGATCGAAAGGTGAGTTTTGCGGCCGAGCTCCTCCTTTCCGCTTTGGGCGACCCGCGCTTTCACAATACTTTACTTCACTCACTTCATTCATGAATCTACGATAACCACACTCGTTACAATCCAAATCAAGGAGAAGATGACAGGCTTACCAAACTCCAACCTCCACGCCTTCAACTTGGCCGTGCAAACTCTTCTCAAACAACCGGCCCAGTTCCTCCCACACCTCACCATCCCAACCTTCACGCATCTCCCCGAAGAACTCGGTCCACACCTGATCAACCACCTAAGTCGGGATAACACACAGTCAGAAAAGAGTCCACGAACACCAACCATCCGCGCCCTGGTCCTAGACAAAGACAACACTCTCTGCGCACCGAAAACAACAACCTTCCCACCACAAATCCTAACAAAACTTCAATCCCTTCGCACATCCCCAACATCCCCCTTTTACCAATCTACAAACCCGCACTCAATCCTCATCGTCTCCAACCGTGCCGGCAGCCACCCTTCATTCGAGCAAGAAGTCCACGAACTCGAATCCCAGCTCGCGCATCTCCAGATCCCAGTATTCAGGCTTCCGGCGGGCACGGGGAAGAAGCCGTTCTGTGGAGATGAGGTTGTAAAGTGGTTCCGGGAGAGGCAAGTAGTGAAGTCGCCGGATGAGATTGCTGTTGTTGGGGATCGATTGGGGACGGATGTACTTATGGCGGGGTTGATGGGGTCTTGGAGTGTTTGGTGTAAGGAGGGTGTTTTTGAGATTGGGGAGGAGGGGAAGCCACGGAGAAATGTGTTGGAGAAGATGGAAGTCTGGATTGAGAGGTATCTTAGGGAGAAAAAGGGGATGAAGGCGCCAGTGCCGAAGGGGTGGGAGTTGTAGTAGGTGCATCGTGGTAAAAGGTGTATGATACATAGAATGATGTCCAGGTGTAGACTAGTTATACTCCGTACATATCTTAATAGAATACAATACCAAACCTACAGAAATGTATAACAAAAAGAAGTATTTGCTTTGGACCCTAGTGTCAATCTCCCTCGTTTACTGCCAGACCAGCGCCATCCGCGCAATGTAGTTGCCCGTTGCCCCGACGGGATATTTCAACCCAGCACAGAACGCCCGAACATCGGTGTCGGCGTCATCAGACCCAAACAGGTGCCGACATGACAATGGAAGCGGATAGACCGACTTCAACCCCATGAGAAGAACCCATCACGGGGAATGCAATCCATGTATATGGGAACCATCTTGAAAGTCACACACACACACACACACACACACAC
>JGI24509J20081_1000200_pt1 | contig 50064 bp, 47 predicted proteins | sample LinPmetageLP29_FD_20081 | JGI IMG/M metagenome (IMG submission 20081) | reverse complement strand
CGACCATAGGGTGTGGAGAACAGGGCTTCCCGTCCGCTCAGCCGTACTTAAGCCACACGCCGGCAGGTTAGTAGTTGGGTGGGTGACCACCAGCGAATCCCCGCTGTTGTATGTTTTTGCTTGTTTCGTTATAGGACTGTAAGAGCGTCCTCTACAATCTCCCAGCGGAACGACATCCAGCTACTCACCTTCATTGCGAATCCCTTTGTTGAAACATCCGGGTTAAGAGGGATACCACTAAGGCAACTCGACCAAAGTTTACGATGCTGAGATAGACGATTTGAAAGGGCGAATTCTATTATAAAATTCAAAAACCTCATGCTGGCGGCATTTTCTGCGGTTTGGTTAGGAGATACTAGTGGGAAAGCCTGACTAGGGTACGCTCAATTCGTTTTCTTTCATTTCGTTCATTTAAAAAGAAGAGACCAACTAGACAAAAGTGCCAAATGATTGTACCATAGAAATTGTAGTAGATCCCTAGGCAATAAAACCAAAGGTAAGGCTATACGGTGTCCGCACTGCCTCTCAATTGAAATAGAAACAAATAACAGCATGCTCACTTTGTCCCCGCCATTTTCAGGTGCCAGGGACTTCCTCGTCCATCCGTTCAGGGTTGTAGGTGCTAAATACCATTCCTTTGGGGACCTCCTTCCATTGCATATTTGAATCTAGCAGCGGCTGGCACTCAGCCCACTCGGCGTGGATTTTTTCGGCATGTTTTTGGCTCCTCGGAATAATTCTCGCGGGAAACGGTTGCAGCAACACAAAAAGACCCTCTGTCAGCTTCCCTATGTCGGGTGTGATCTCATTGCCGTTCTCGTCTCGGGCTTTTTCGAATTTGAACCCCCAAAGCATCCGCGAGATACCTAGAAAGAGGGATCGCTCTGCAATATGCATTCCCTGGCAGATACGACGACCTGCACCGAAAACGAATTGATCACGCTTGGAGGGGTCGGGGTTCGATGCCGCCTCGCCTGCGGTCTGGTAGTCATCTGCATAGCGAGACGGATCGAACCTGCGCGGGTTTGGGTGACGGTTTGGATCCATATGGATGGACCTATGTAATCGAAACATTAGATAAGTTTTGAGAAGGTCCCTTCGGGGGATCTGTACCAAACATTGTAGATAACACTGGCGCCTTTTGGGATGAGGTAGCCCATGTACTCATCATCTTTGAGCACCGCATGTGGCACGCCAAGGATATCGGTGGGCATCCACCTCATGCTTTCTTTGACACACCCCCGAATATACTGAAGATTTGGCTCATCTTCCATGGTAGGTAGCCGATCCCCACATACTCGATCTATCTCTTCTTGGGCTTTCCTCTGCACCTAGGGGAAGACTACCATGGCCTGGACAAACCCGACCAAGGTCGCAGCCGTTGTGTCAGATCCGGCTTCTAGTAGGGAACCGCTGATATATCCAGCGAGATCATCCGAGAAACCCTGAGCATCTTGAGCTTTAAGTAGGTCAACGCAGAAGCATGGCTGGATTATGCGGGTCGCATCAGCAAGAACTCTTGAGCAATGAAACGATTGACTTAGATTGAGACCATACCTTCGCCGTACCCGCTTTGATAGAGCGCTTGATATTCATCCAGTGACCTACGTAGAGGTCTCTCTCCTGCTCATGCAGCCGTTTGGAGTATTCCCGCAGTGGCAACATAAAGTTTGGTAGGCTCTTGAGAATTGGGAACAAGTCAATTAGGACAGCAGTAGATGTTCCCGTAACCTCACAGAATTTTTCAAACCCCTATCAAGGTTAGAATCAGCATTGTGTACGGTATAGACTGCAGGGCTAACTGGTACCTCAAACAAGCGCTTTAACTTCGGATCGTCAATACCCGTGGTTCGGAAACCAAATACCATTTGGGTAGTCAATGAATTGGTATACCGCCGAATGTGATCAATGAAAAGATCAGGCTCGCTCATCAAACCATGGAGCATTTGTTTATTCTCAAGGTCCTGGTAGGGCACGTAGGACCGTGCGGCTTTGATGTTAAGGATACTGTGTACCATTTTGCGAATCATACGCCATGTGTCTCCGTATTGCTGCGATGGGATCCAAGTCAGTCATATGGGTAGGGAATCATAACAGTAACCGGCACCACCTGCGACGGTCATGGCTCGTGATAAAACGGTTTTGCTTACCATAAGCAGCACCCGGAGGCCTCCACTGACAATCTGCCCGAGGTACATATCTGGTCGAGAAGAGTAGATGCTACTCTGTTTATCTAAAAGATCCTTTACTGCCTGGTCTGTATTGAGCACAATCATCACCTTTGTGCCCAGCATCAGGGAGTAAACTGGTCTGTTTTTGCATCGATCAATCAATCGCCTTCTCTACCCCTTGCTTGGAACCTTCAACTTACCCGTATTCCTGCGCCCATTTTTGGAATCGCAGATGACCATTCTTGCTGGGCATCTGGTGAAGATTCCCAATTAGTGGCAATGTTGGCGGACCCGGGGGATAATTAGGAGGCCGGCGCCCCAACTTGCAAAGCCTGTAAAGAGCGAAGCAAAGGCATGCCACAGCTGTATAGAGCTTGAAAGACATATTCCTGTTGATATGACACGTAAATGTACTTCCTGAATGATGCGCTGCTCATCGAGGAACATAGATCCTGCAAAAGGAACAGACGGAAATTCACAAAGTTCTTCAGAGCAGGTACGGGCAGGTCTAAAAAGGTCGGGTTAAAGAGAGCCCTGGAGTCGCCGACTCTCCGGCAGGACATGTATTGAGGTCAAACCGCGGTAGACCGGGCCTGGGAAGATAATCGGTAGAGATGAGAACTCACCGAAAATAGCCCAACTCCCTTTCAACGGGGAGAAAAACATGGTACTGGAATAAGCCATAGTTCTCCTACAGGGATTGGCCGCATGCATGAACCCCGGACCCCGGCTTCGGGAGGATTCTGGGGTGAATATGCGGGGTGCAGGGCTCAGCCTCGGTGATTTAAGCTCGCAGCCAACGTGCGGGGTACTTGACGCCACAGTTCCTGCGATCAATCAATGTGAAAAACTCAGGCTAATGAAGTTGCCTTGAGCCAAAGGTTAATGCCCAATCGACTTGGCTCCACCTGATTTCGATGACGGCGGCCAACGTAAGTACCTAGATATTCCATCAGTCTCATGTTTTGGATAATTTGGTTGTTTAACCAAATGACACATGCCAGTATTGCATAACTGGAGGAGAGAAGAGGTGAGGGGGTCGGACTTCTGCATATCAACATAAAGGGAATTAGTCCTGATCCGGTTAATCCACCTCACTCTTCACAAGCCACGTGCTCCGAGGTCACATGCAGTTGTCTCCTATGCGTCACAACCCTGGAATACAACAACTCCCCTTCTACGCCCTCCGTCCTGTCTACTCCTGTCTGTTTTCTTGGCCCGCGACTGCGACCGTATCCTAGTGGCCCCGCCTAGACCAGATCCACAAACTTCATGTGAGATTATTGCGGAAGGAGAGTTAAAGCGGTGTAGAATTTATCTCACACTAAGCCTGAATACGGAAACCTGGTTTCTGAGGCAGCGGAGTCACACCAGCGAGAGGGGGGGCCTGCGCAACAATTCCCTACATTAATGGCACTGAAATGAAGGTTGTTCATAGTTATGGGAGGTCTCCGCAAAATATACATTTCCCCGAGAGCATAATAATACTGCATGTCGGGTGAGTCGGGCTATCTTCGGCCTAATATCATATGTACAGGACGGCCTCTGTCCCTTAGACTTCCGAGCAAATGTCAGTCAATCAGCTCCACTAGAAGCCCTACACTTATAACCAAAATTCATCCATTTCCGTCTTCTTCGTTACAAGGAAAATTGCGCAGCTTCGCTCTTGACATACGGTCTCCATTTGACATCACGTCTCCTATCAACACGCACATCTCGGAGGCAATGGCGCCTTTCCTTGAGAACGGTAACAGCGTGATCCGCAAGAACCAGTCAGAAGAAGCACTAGATGAAATGGGGACCACCGCCCAGTGCAGCCAACCCAACCAAGGACAAGATGATGCAGTTGATACAGAATTCCTCATTGTCGGGGCAGGACCTGCTGGGGCAGCCTTGGCTTGCTTCCTGGGCTCTTATGGTACGTATTGGGATTATTCGGCTGTCTCTCCTGTGTACTGAAACTATGAAGGTTTGAAGGGCATCATGATCAGCAGCGCCCCAGGAACAGCGAACACCCCTCGCGCACATATTACTAATATGGCGGCGTTAGGTCAGTCACCTGCCTGTGCATAAATACTGACTGGCTATTCAGGGATTGACTTGTCTATTTAGAATGTTTACGGGATATTGATTTATATGACGACGTGAAGAAATTGGGGTCCGCGGGGTCAGGACATATGCAACACACTCGATGGTGCCACAGTATGGCAGGCGAGGAATACGCGCGCATCTATTCTTGGGGGAATGACCCTAGAAGAAAGGTGGGATCAGTTGGTTCTTTCTTATTTCGCCCTCCCGGAATGATTGACGCAGAACATAGGGAGATTATGAACTTGCCAGTCCGTGTGAGCCATTTGATCTGCCGCAGACGGTCTTGGAACCGGTTTTAGTTCGGCATGCGGCTTTGAAAGGCTTCAAGTGTCGATTCGATACCGCCCTTGTTTCCTTCATGAAGGATTCGAAGACAGGCCTGATCACGGCGGATATTCGCGATAAGATATTGAACCGGAAATACCAGATCCGTACACGATATCTTTTTGGGGCTGACGGTGCGAGAAGCGAGGTGGTGAAGCAGCTTAACTTGCCTGTGGCGGTTCAGCCTGGTCAGGGTATTGCGATCAACGTGCTGGTCAAGGCCGACCTCTCCCATTTGGTTCAAAACCGGACCGGTAATCTTCATTGGGTGATGCAACCAGATCGGGAGCATCCTGCCTTTGGCTGGATGGGAATTGTTCGCATGGTGAAGCCATGGAACGAGTGGATGTTCATTCTGTTCCCAGATCGAAGCTATGACCGCTCTTCAGACAAGCCGTCTAAGGAGGAATATCAAAAGAGAGTCCAGGAGTTTATTGGCGATGATACACGCGCCGAAATCCTGGACATATCCACGTGGTATATCAATGACATCGTCGCAGAGATATATTCAGACGGTAACATGTGAGATCTGCCTCGGTCAGCGTGATGAGTGTACAGTTTCTGACAACATCTTTCCATTTTTAGCTTCTGCCTTGGTGATGCTGTCCACCGCCATCCTCCATTGAACGGCCTTGGCTCAAACACCTGTATTCAGGACGCCTTCAACCTTGCCTGGAAGATTGCATACGTTCACAAGGGGCTCGCTTCACCGTCACTCCTATCCACTTATACCATTGAGAGACAACCAGTAGGCCATTCGATTACCACCAGAGCAAACCAGGCATACCGTGACCACTTTCTCGTGTGGGAGGCTCTAGGAATGCTCCCCACGGATTTGTCAGCACGGAAAAAGATTCTGGGTGAGTTGAAGAGCGCAACACCAGAAGGGACAAACCGCCGTCGTGCCTTGCATGCCGCAATCAAACATACCTCTCATGAATTTCATGGGCTGGGAGTTGAAATGAACCAACTTTACAGCAGTCAAGGGATTTATACGGCGGACGAGGCCGATCCATATGTGCCACCCGGACGGGCGGCCGAAGATGGGGTCTTGTATCATGAACCAAGCACATATCCTGGGTGTAGATTACCTCATGCTTGGCTCAACAAGGCAATTCCGGGAAAGCCTATTTCGACAATCGACATTGCTGGTCATGGCTCCTTCACCGTCTTGAGTGGAATCGGAGGCGGGCCGTGGAAGAGAGCAGCCGAGACCATTTCCGAAAGGCTGAAGGCCCCTATAAAGGTGCACTCAATTGGGTTCGGGCAGGACTGGGAAGACGTTTACTTTGAGTGGGAAAGCTTGCGAGGTGTGGAGGAATCAGGGGCCGTGTTGGTGCGGCCCGATCGATTCGTCGCATGGCGAGCCCGAGAGGTCCTTCAGGGTCCTGGGGCATGCGAATCAAAGCTCCTTACTGTAATGAGGACTATTCTGGGACACCCTGGTGTGTAGTGATCACAAGATTTTGTTTATGCCCGTCTCAGCCCGCTTTGGCCATAATAACTGGCCACCCACTAATGGCAAATCCGCAGCCAAGTTGTGTTGGCCAGGCTGTTCCCGGTCCTCTCAGATATAGATGAGGAATGCCCTGACGAGAATGTTGCTGAATGAACAATGACTTAATTTTCAAAGGATAAACCAAAAGTGAATACAGTACATAGTGTGTAAGGTTTTGCTACCCTCGTCTGGTTGACGTACCTAGTTATACCCATCAGGCTATGGTCTGTGGATGATGATGGGAATTGTTGTGGCGACCTCCTACCTTAGAAATCAGATATCCGCCCCTATTTAGGTTTAGTGCAAGGGGTTTCTTGGCCAGTCTTGGCAAATTATCCACTCCGTCCGCAAGAATATACGAGTCCCAACGATATTTGCCCAAGTCACTCTCAAAATGGGCTCTTTACCTAGTCTTCTCTTTGCCGAACCAGGCTGATCCCATGACAGATTTTGCGAGCGAGGATGCGGCCCAGGGTGCTACTATTGCTGCAACCGAGGATGCAGACATTTGCCCTTTCCCATCAACCAAGTTTGCCCAAAACCAATGTTCTCGAGAGAGGTTGCTCGAGCTCATCAATTTACTGTGGAATTATGCGGAAGAGCAGCTTTTTAATAGACAGACATCCTCATTGTAAATTGGATTCGAGCATTTATAAAAGCTGCTTTAGCTATTACTTTTGCATATCGATATACACGAACACCATAGAAGGAAACTGCTCATGTCCAATTGGAAGATCCCAGATACGTCAAAACCCTTCAAGGTTGATCTTACTCATAGTAGACTTTGTTGATCAAAGTTCCGATCTTTTCAATTTCCACCCTTATATCGTCACCATCATTCAGAACGATCCTGGGGTTACGCATTGCGCCAATGCCAGGACCAGTGCCGGTCATGATAATGGTGCCTTTTTCGAGGGTGGTCCCTTGAGAGAGGAATGCAATGGTCTCTGGAATATCAAAGATCATCTCCCTTTTAAGCGAGTATGTCAGCTATCTGAAAAGCCGATACCGTGACAACAGTGGGCTATCAAGGAAGGCTCACCTAGTGTTTGAGGCTTGCACTACATTGCCGTTATGGATTGCGTTAATACGTAGGTTGTGGGGATCGCCAATGGTGGATGGGGACACGAGCACGGGTCCCAATGGGCAAGATCCGTCAAGGCCTTTTCCATTGACTCTAAAGTCAGCTGTAGGTTCACGACAAACTGCCAGGCTTGAGAGACAAGGGTCATACTAGCCTCACCTTTCGAGAAGGACCACTGGCTGTTCTTGAACTGTTGCGTTCGAGCACTAACGTCATTGCTACAGGTGTATCCCAAAACATACTCCATCGCTTCTGACTTGGGAATGTCCCGGCCAGTCTTGGACAGAATGATCGATAGCTCTGCCTCATAGTCACTGGAGTTATCCTGTGCAATCTTTGGCACATTTATCTTCGCCGGATAGGGTCCATTGACCGCGGTGCGCGGTTTGATAAAGAGGACAGGCACGTCTGGAATAGGCATGTTCGCCTCTTTGGCATGGTCGCGGTAGTTGAGTCCCATGCACCGAATAATGGGTACTTCTTCAATCCCGACGGGAGCCAGGAGCTGTTCCAGATGATGCAGTTAGCTCGAATATTGAGGTTCGGGTGTCACTGACGAAGCTGAGTGCGTACTCTGGCAATATACATAGTGGAATCTGTTACCACGCCATCAAAGATCGACCCTTTGACCAACTTGGCCTCAACCCTTTCGCCATTGAGGATTGCGATACCAATATCCGGATACCTGCTGGAATCAACTTCACCAAGGTGAATCTGACCATCTTCTTCGCTGATGAATCTGACAAGGTTTGTCCAATTGGGAGCCATTTCGCAATCGTGAAATTTTGCGGAGAGCGGGACGTAAGTCAAGAGATATACCCAACGAGCTGGGTCCTTAGACGCGAGCCATGTCGGCTTTTTGAATTCCCCAGGCCGGACCATAAACGGGGCAAATCGATGCCCACACCCCTACTGTAAAGGTCTCTAGGAAAACTGCGGGGTAATTTCGGTCGATTTACATGTTGAGTATGTCCAAGATGATCCTCGGCACCTACGTGTAGGCTTTTTGCCGTGGGGGGTTTTCCAACATTTACGACCACGGGGTTCTCTATATACAAACACAAGTGTTCAGTGTTATAAGAACACTTCACTTTCCCGCCGCCGAGGATATTCCCAAATACGGGTTGATTGTTATGATAACGTAAGTGCGTACTGTGCAAGCAACCTCTCCTAATAATTAGACTAGACTTTCTTCATTGTCTGCTTTTGCAGATGCACTTAGATCCCGTGCAGTACTGTATACTGTACATTCATTTCGAATTAAGACAAAGCCAAAATAGTGGAGCTTAGGCAGTGGGCGGGGTTACCGGACAAGTTGATAATTTGTTTTCGGATGGACTATCTTCGGGCAAATTCCCGGTCAAATGAGAAAGCAAGCTTAGACTGACAAAGGCGGGGGTCGATATACGAATGACACCAGCCCTGCAATGTTAAGAGGCTTACAGAAGGACGGCTAGACTGTCTTTCACGGGTGGCCAGGGAAATATATCACTTGAAATTTTTCTATCTGACAGTTCGATTCCCACGTTTGCTCAAGAAGATCAAAGTCGCGAAAATGGCAGGCTCAACCAATGAACCTCGCATTAAGCTGGTCCGCATTGCGCATGTCTTCTACACCCATAAAAATATCAACAGAGCCCACCAATTCCTACTCGACTTCGGATTCGAGGAAGTCAAACGCGTGGATAAGGAAATCTATTACCGCGGCACAAGTTCCGAGCCGTTTGTGTACTGTGCCCGAGAAGGCAACGAAGATGCATTTGGAGGCGCGGCCTTTGTGGTAGAGTCCGAACATGATCTCGTTGCTGCAAAAGAGCTACCTGGGGCGACTGGCATCTACGAATTGAGTAATGCGCCAGGCGGCGGTCGCTGCGTCACTTTTCATGACCCAGTCGACAAATTCCCATTTCATCTCATTTACGGGCAACAACCCCACGTAGATGAGAAGGCATTTTCACAGCTTGATTTCAATTTCGTGAGTTATTCTTGATGTGCGATTTGGCATTTCGAAAATCCTCTAACCCTCGCTGAGCCAACGGACAAACACCGGCCAGGTAACAGATTCCAGAGATTCCAGAAGGGTAAGCGGGCTAAATCAAATTTCCTCAGAGGACCGTGACTAGATCTAAGCAAACCAAAGGCCCTGCCCCAGTCCATAAACTAGGTCATTTCGGAATGTGTGTCACCGATTTTGCGAAGGCGTTTCAGTTCTATACCACGCGCTTTAACTTCAAGCCCAGTGATGTTAGTTTCTCCCCGGATTGGATCATTATGAGGCTCAACGCATACTCACCAATGGCTTCTTGTGATATGATACAGTTGGTTCATGATTCTACAGGGAGGGATATAACCACCTTCCTCCATTTGGACCGCGGCTCTGAAATGGTCGATCACCATTGCTTCTTCTTCTTTGAAGGTCCCAGGTCGCATGTTCACCATTCATCATTTGAGACTCATGACTTTGACACTCAAGTGCTGGGTCACGATTGGCTCCGCAGTAAGGGGTACGAGAACTGCTGGGGTGTCGGGCGTCATATCATGGGCAGTCAGATTTTCGATTATTGGTATGCCTTATTTCATAGTTTTCCCCAAAAACCTCTAACACAGATTTCATTGAAGGTTTGACACCTCACGTTTCATCATCGAGCATTACGTGGATGGTGATTTGGTAAACGATCAACTGCAGCCGAATCGATCACTTGCCGCACCGAATAATTTGCATGTTTGGGGTATGTGTTTAAAGATGATGCGACATAGCCCTGCGCTAATCTGTGACTAGGCCCGGACCTTCCTCCAACCTTTTTACAGTGACAACAGATGTATTTATTGTCGTTATTTTGAGGCACCATCGGGAAGATGAAGCCTTCGGTACGCAGCTTCACATCCTGCTCCACTAGAATAGTTAAGTAACATTCTCTTTGCAAATAGTATAAGGGCGTGTTATCTAGCCATGCTTCTCTCAGAAGCCTTGTATAGCCTTCGATGTTCAAATGGAAGCTCGCAACGAAATGTCGTCTATTTTGCAGTTTATTGTTGTGTCCTGTGGTTTTGACGTTGGGACCGTGTTCGTCGGCGGGAATTCTCTACCTTAAGCCATACGCTCATACTGGATTTGGTAGCAGAGCTAGCAATGTTGCTTCGTAAATAGAGAATCTAGTCTATATAGTTCAGACAATCGCCGCGTCTGAAAGAGTAAATCCCATTTTCGCAGGCTTTGCGAAATATGAGACTGCGTAACCTGAGTGACCGAGAACACACAAGGCTTGAACTATATCTAGAGATATAGTCCAGATATATTGTGCTGGCTGGGGTCCCTGAAGATTTTCGTTCTATTATGAAAAGAGGCGTGGGTGCTCTGGCACGGTTATTGTGGCAAGCGATTCATGGGGGAAGTGGCATAGCAATGGCAAAAGCCCCGATGCAACCTTTTTACTTTTCGGGGACTGAAAGCTGCGGATCTGGGGTGACGGGCTTGCGCGAAATGATCCCGACTCCGCATGGACTATCCTCGGTCAGTTGCTTAGACCAGGGAAAGAATCACCTTGGGAAGCTCGCCGGAGTGATATGAAATCACAGAATATGTTCTCGGGTTAGCTCTAGGCATGCATACTTACATTCTGCAGGAATATAAACTAAGGACATATGTATCATGTTTGTTTCTGCTCACCTGACCTGTGGTTGGCTCACCCGGATCCTGTCTATTTCAATTTGGCCTAGACCGTATTCTAAACACCGTGTAGGGTTAAATGGCAGCGTAGTATCAATAAACCATGGAGGATAAATTTGTGCTATGCAAACCTTGCAGGTTGCCTAGATAATATCAACGGGCTGTATCTTCAGCAACAGCACTTCACGTATGCCGGGTAGCCAAGAGAGTATTCCATCCCCACGTCCCAATCTCCAGTTTCGGTGTGAGAGCCAACCCAGCGAACCAACCCCGGGTTGGGTTTAGCCGGTAATCCACCCAGCGGCTAAATCATGTGTCCCACCGGGAAAGTCAAAGGTGGGCCAATACAAGGCCCGGTCGAGCTCAAAATCGCCCAGGTACATCGAATCGAGAAAGTCGGAGCTTGTGGGCACCATGTGGACCTCTGAAACCTGATTCCTAGTGGGTTGCGGAAGAGTCATGAAGTCGAGCATTGCGACGCTATCTGCTGCGTATGGGTGTTGCTGTGCAGAGTACTGGGGGTTCATCTCTAGTCCATCATCAATGAGCAATGAACTGGTGGGCGGGAGACCGGGTGTTTCGGGTAGGTATTGAGCAACTTGTCGGGGTGTCTGCGCTTTCTTCGCGCTGCGCTCCATTCCGTGATCTGATAAGGGCTGATGTGTTGTTCGGGTGTCTTCCGGTGGTCGTTTTGAGGCTTCTTGCGAGGACGGAGCTCGAGTCACTGGTCTCTTGTGCCTAGCTTCCAGTTGCTCTTCGATTACCTCTAAATTCCGCTGGAGCGCGGTTTGAACATCCCAAAACTGAACGCACCGTTTGTAGGTCAGGTAAAGGACATCGAAGCGCGACTTTATAAGATTTCGGTCAGAACATGCTTGTACGAAATGCTTGCGTACCAGTTGCACCGCTGAGGCAAGCCATATGGTACTGGACAGAAATGGGTTGATATGGAGGATGTGCTCTTCGCAGGACCGATTTACTATTCCTAAGATGCAATCAGCTGCATCGTAGTATTGCACAAGCGCTCCATTTTCCGTATTACACTAACACTACTAAAAGTAGGCCGAACTGTCGCTACCGGTCGTGTCATCGGCGAGAACTAGTATCTCAACGTCGTAGATACTTAGCGTACCTCTACGAGATACTTTAAACATAAACGATCGCCGACGAGGCAGACGAGCCTAAGAGAGAGCTCCGGGACGTAGTCCCGCGTACTATCAGCGACACCGAACGGGACGAAAAGCTTACCGCTAAGCTCGACCAATCCCGCTTAATGTAAATACGTAGTATCGACGACTCTATTACCCCAGTATATAAGCGGTCGTCTAAGCATCTAAAGCTTATAAGAGCATCGACTTTACGGGCCTTTTGGTCCCTAGATAGCCCTACGAGCTATACGTAGTCGGCAAAGCTACTTAGAAAAGCCGCCGCGCTATACCTACTATCCCTAGGTCTACAAAGATCGGGAAGCTTATCCATATCGACATCGGGGCGGGCGGCAAGCTAGGCCCTAGCATTAACGGCGAACGGTATTAGGTCGCCTTTATCTACGATATAGACGGATAGTGGACGGCGAAGTTTATTAAGCATAATAACTACGCTAAGTTTTAGGGGTTTTAGGGGCTGTTTAGAACTATGTCCGCGAGTACGAGAGAGACCGCGAGGCGACCGTTTAGTCCTTATATTTATTTAAACATATATTTGCAATCCTTAGACTCTTAGATTTCTAATAGTATCAAAAGAAAAATAGAAATCTATGGTGGTGGCTTTCTCTAGTACCTGTCATTTGCCTAATATACTTTATTGAGTAGACTTTTGAAAGCATTAAAACTGCTCCCACTGGACAATGTAGTAAACGCTTACCCGGATTGTTATAATTGGATCGGGAATTTCTATCAGTGCAGCCCGGCCCTCATCAGCAAATGATTGATAGGAAGGATTGTCCAAGGCCATATGCTGTGCTGCTACTACGCCGATAGCACGTTGCAAGATTTCATACTCGCATGCTAAGGGCAGCAGAACGTCGAGATGCCCATTTCAAACATGATCTAAAACAACCGTCACAGAAGCGGCTTGCTCTGCGACTATCTGTCATTAACCGACATATCCTCATTATCTCAGAGAGCGCTCACAATGAGACACCAATTCAAAGGAGCAAGCTAAAAGGTGGTTGACTCGGTTGAGGCTGGGAAAGAGCCTGGTCAAAGGCGCGATGGAAATGCTCATCAACATCGAGCCGCTGGTTCTACCGATAAGCTTCGGCCTATGTTCGCTTATGACGACTTTCATCTCGGGTGAACGGGTTTTCGAGTCCTGGGGTCTGCGACTATTGGTGACTGACCAACCATCAGTTAGTTATCTTAGAGTCGACCCCGCAACCCCGCACTCTTTCCCCGGATAGAGAACACGCTTGGGGTTCTTCATAAGATGCGAATCTCCATCATTGCCCAACCCATAAGGTTCCCCACGGGACGCATGTCACAGTCGATACATGCTCTCGTGTTATGTGAGCTGACGCAAGCTTATATGGCACTACCAACCAGCCCCAGCCAACAGCAAACTCCTTTCCGTCGGCGCAAGGCCTGCGAAAATTGCAGGCGGCGGAAAGAAAAGTGCGATGGGCTTCATCCGTGCGGTAGATGTCGTACTCGGAGGGTCGAGGCCCAGTGCCGAGGACGTCTCTTTGCGTGCCACGCGCCTCGACTGCCGCAAGGCAAAACAAACCCAGCCTCCGTATGTCCCCAACCCAGTGGTGACGGCAGTCAGGATGCTGCTGCTCCTGCATACGGCCCGGGCGTTCTGGACTCTTGGCAGGGGCCGTATACCGAGTCAAGCTCTCCTTCTTGTACAACGATCTCCAGGAAACTCTCGATTTCATCCCCGCTTGGCTCCGTCGTATCTCACATGTCGCGATTAATTCGCGATCGTCAGGGAGCGTACATGTTTTTGGGACCTTCCGCCAACCTGTCCGCCCTTCAAACTATCCGGAACATTGTTCATAGTGAACTGGGGGCAAGCCACTTCACGGAAATGCCCGCAGAGAACGACTTTGTCGATGAAGATTGTACCATGTCGATCAACTGGGACGAAGCAAACATGGAGCCTCCGCGGCCTTCGGTAGCGGATTGTGATTATTATCTTTGCTGGTATGCGAGCGCCACAAGCTGTGTCTTTAATCTCTTCGAATATGAAGAGTTGGCAGCGAAGATTATTCCTTGGCTAGAACAACCAGCCTCTGCCGACTCCTGCAGTTGCATCAATTTCCTCGTCCTCGCCATTGGAGCTCAATGCGGACCTAAGAGCCGCGACGCGCAAGCAGATGCATATTTTGCCTACGGGCGCTACCTGTCATCGACAAAGTTTCTCGAACCTGCGAACATTGCTTCGATACAGATATATTGCCTCATTGCCATGTATCTTCTCAACGCAGCACGTCCCCGTGCAGCTAGCATGCATTTCGGGCTAGCTGTCCGTGCTGCGCACTCCTTGGGCATCCACCGACCTGATATTAATGCTCTCTTTTCGGCAGCGGAGAGCTTCAAGCGTGAGCGAATATGGAAGGTCTTACGGATACAGGATCTTTTCCTGAGTACAACTCTTGGGCAACAGCCATCTACCACGGAGACTCGTGACACAATGTCACAGCAGGGGTATTCGGCATCCACCGCTCTATGCCACATCTTTGAGAAGATTCTCTCTGAAGTGTACTCAAAGCAGGAAGTCTCTCCTGCCGTCCTACAGCATGTCAGCCGACACCATCGGGAATGGGCTTTTCATTTCCAAGAAGGTCTTTTGGCGGATCGCATTTCCGCTGAGGAATATATCGGCGTTCAAACTGGAAAGACTCAACTCAACATTGGACTTTGCCACGTCAAGGAGGCTTATTACTGGACCATCATGCTGGTGACTCGCCCGTATCTGATAGACCTGGTCCAAAGACACGTGGCCAATGACACTGCTACCTTACCGCTCATGAGTGCCAGTGATGACATGCTCTCGCCGTCGACACAACCGTCCGATACGCTGCTGGCTCATGCTTCAGTGAACTCGGCCGTACTTACAGTCGATCTCTTGCAGTGCTTCCTACATGCGGACGAGATACCAAAACGACTTCCCTATGTTGTCAACTCGGTCTTCAACTCAGCTCTCATGATAGGGATAGGCTACTTCGCGGATCTAGACTATTTGTTTCCTCTAGATCATGCCATGGATTTGGCTGAGAGGTTGCTGGATCGCTTCCAGTCGAATGACGCACTGGCACGATGGGGTCTCCATATTGTCCGAGATCTTCGAAATGCTTGTATTCAACTAGTTAAAAGACGATATGACCGTCGCCTGAATCATCATGGAGCTCTTGTAAAGGACCTTTTTGGTGACATAAATTCTTTTGGAAGCCAGTCCCGGCCATTATATGCTTCTCCCTCTTCTCCTCCATACAACGTGCTTCAGGGCGGGAATAATGGTTTGGAAATCGGAGGTCCCCGCGGCATGATGGAGACCCAGTTCTCGGAGCTCCCAGATGATCTACAAGTCGAGGAGAACAGTATCATCTGGAACCAGTTGTTCTACGACCCCATTCCGGGTTCGCTCTGGGAATCAGATGTCTAGTGTGGGGGACTCCCATTTACATAGCCGTAGAAGTGTTATACTATTTTTTCTTGACGCATTTTTAGATGTTTGTACATAACGGTGATTGATTAAGATATTGTCAGATAATTCAATTATTGCGGTGCGCTGATTTACTAGGTAATTGTTTTACAGTCAACATCGCAATAAGCCTTTGAGTTGTACTAGGGATTCCCACTTCGTAGTGTCTAAAAACGTTAAAGATAGTACCGGCAAATCCACATTGATCACGTCCAAAGTAGGGCCCTTAGCGGATAGGTTTGTATACTACTCGATCCTAGCAGTCTCTTATATTTATTGGCACTCTTTAGGCCTAAAATCCTTTTCTTACGCTAGGAAACGGGATTAAAGCTAGTATAGTCGTCCTAACTTAGGAGTTCCGGGACCTTAGTTATAGAAAGGATAAGAAGATAGGTATCTTATAGGTATTCGTTAGGACCAATATCTATTAATCGAGTATAGGCAGAGAAACTAAGGAATAGTAGGCTACTTTCTAATCTATTAATAACTATAAGCGTAGCTACTTAGGCCGAGAAACAAAGAAAGTTAAAGCGAGATTATAGAATCAAGGATATTTACTATTAAGACAATAGCTCTATAGTCTAAGATAAAGGAAATACGAATATAGATTTTCTAAAGCGATCTATAGGGAACCGGATACCGGGAAATTGGAAAATTACTGCTTTCCGTCGATATAATAACTAGATAGCTTCTTCTATAATAATAAGTTTGTCCCCTCCTAATTCCCTCCGAGAGTAGGCTAGTTTCTATCCTTCCTAGCCCTCTTAATATAAACTATATAATTAAGCTTCGTTCTATAGCCTTCTAAGCAACTAGCGCTTTAAAGTAAGTTATAGACGTAGTAGTCTAATAACCTACTCGCTTATGCCTTAGTAAACTTCGCCGTACTTATAATTGATCTTCTATAGTACTTTCTACTCGTAGGCGAAATACTAAAGCGGCTGCCTTATATTGTTAATCCTATCTTAAACCCTACCCTAATACTAGGAATTGGCTATTTTGTAGGCCTCGACCGTTTGTTTCCCTTAGGTTATGCCCTAGATATAACTAAGAGATTGTTGGACCGTTCTTAGTCAAATAGACCATTTTCAGTCATGTCGGGAGGCGATGACTGGCTACTAGGAAGAGAATCCTGAAGGAGAGAAAATTATGATCATAGGAAGAACTATCTGGGGGGAGCACCTTAGCTATATGGATAGCTACAAACGAGGAGGGTCATGTGACCTCTCTCAACAAGTCAAATAACCCATCGACACAATAGAGCCTTCGAATTATACGAGATCTTCGTAGCTCTTGCAATGAATTTTTCCGACGGCGATGTGGCCGTCATCTGAAGCATCAAAAGAGCTCTGGTCGAAGATATCTTCGGCGATGTGAAGCCTTTGAACAGCCAGACCCGGACTTTTCCATTTTCCCCGTCTTCTTTATGCAGTCTTCCACCGGGCTAGAATATTGGCTCGGTGAATGGAGTCTTCTAGGACATAGCACAGAGCCAGTTTTCGGAACTCCCCAGTGATTTACAAATTGAGGAGAACAGAACTATCTGGAGTCAACTGTTCCGAGACTCCATTCCGGGCTCGCTCTGGGAATCGGAGCTGGAATCTGGAGGCGTCCCATTTGAATGGCCTTAGCATTGTTATATTATTTCATTCGATGTATTTTAGCATATATGGACATAATGGTGGTCAGGTGGCGAATTGAAATATCGTCACTCTTTTCATCTTTTCAGCCGTCATCACGCTTGCTAGCATCGCATCAAGGGAATTCGCTGAACCGAAAATGATCATTATCAATAGCACATGCCTATCTACAAACCCCGAGGTCTAAATCTTCTCACCTAGAAGTGGAGTCAAAACTCCGAAAGACGTGGGCCCTTGCAATTCCCCAGGTTTCGGGGCTCCACTAAGGTTCCAAATCAAAGTCCGAAGGATATCTTTCTGTCGGATTAAACCCATCTGAGCATGCAGAAGCTGCAAATTGCTCCGATTACCATCGTTGAGCTCCCGTCGGAATAGCTAGCATACCCCGAAGTTTGAATTTTCTGGGGTTCGGGGTGTTTATATTACCCCAGGTTTCCTCTGTCAACGGATCAAATTCCATTTTCCTCGTACTCTCTTCTTCCCTATATCTCGAACACCGAACACCGAACATTGTGGAAATTATCATGGGGTCTATCTGTGACGACGACATTTTAGATGCGCTCATTGTGGGCGCGGGCTTCGGAGGTGTCTACCAACTCAAGCAACTTCGTGACAATGGCTTCAACGTAAAACTTGTCGACTTTGCATCAGACTTTGGTGGTGTCTGGTACTGGAACCGATACCCCGGTGCCCGCGTGGATAGCACAGTGCCACACTACGAATTTTCCGATCCTGGATTGTGGAAAGACTGGTCATGGAAGCAGCGTTTCCCTGGCAGTCAGGAACTACGGGATTACTTCTCCTATACAGCCGACAGATGGGACTTGAGAAAAGACACTGAATTCAACACGTTCATATCTTCAGCCATCTTCGACGAAGAGGAGAATCTCTGGAACATCACGAGCTCATCTGGAAAAGTTTTTGTGGCTCGGTATTTCCTGCTCAACACCGGTTTTTCGGCCAAGCGACACATTCCCAACTGGAAAGGCATCGACAAGTTCAAAGGCACATGGATTCATCCTTCATATTGGCCCAAGCATGAGCCTGATCTTTGCGGTAAAAAGGTCGCCGTCATTGGGACTGGCTCTACAGGTGTGCAGCTCGCTCAGGAGCTCGCTCAAGTGGCGGGTGAATTCGTTCTCTTCCAGAGAACTCCCAACCTGGCCTTGCCTATGAAGCAAATCAACTTCAAAGAAGGGGAGCAAGAACTCCCTAGGAAGGATTATCCCTACCTGTTCGAAAACCGCCGGAATAGCTTCGGCGGCCTCAACTTCAACTTCGCTCCGCGCTCCACGTTTGACGATCCCCCCGAGAAACGAAAGGAGGTGTATGAAGAGCTCTGGAAGCATGGCGACTTCCACTTTTGGCTTGCCACCTACCAGGATATGCTTTTCACCAAGGAGGCAAACAAGGAGGCCTACAATTTCTGGAAATCGAAAGTGAGAGCGCGACTCACGGATCCCCGTCTCCGAGAAACAATGGCTCCCGATATCCAGCCCCATGGCTTCGGTTGCAAACGAATTTCCCTAGAAAATGGCTTCTACGAGATTTTCAACCAGCCAAACGTGTCGCTTGTAGACGTCAACTCAACGCCGATCGTTGAGGTTACCGAGCGGGGAATCAAGACAACCGAAAAAGAATGGGAATTTGATTACGTTGTCTGCGCAACTGGCTTCGACGCCGTGACCGGTGGTCTGCTGCAGATGGGCATCCAAGGCAAGGAGGGTCAGCTTCTGACGGATAAGTGGAAACATGGCACGAAGACATACCTGGGTATGGCCGTCTCGGGCTTCCCGAACATGTTCTTCACCTATGGACCCCAGGCACCCACCGCGCTCTGCAATGGTCCGACATGCGCGGAGCTCCAAGGGAACTTCATCGTCGGCATGATGAATTATATGAGGGAGCAGGGCCTCAAGCGCGTCGAGGCTGGGGCTCAAGCCGAGCAGGCGTGGGGTGAAGATGTCCGCAAGTTTGCTTATTCTTCATTGCTACCTGAGACAAACTCGGTAAGTTGCTCCTGCTTAAGAATTTATGAATCCTGCTTAAGAATTTATGAAAACTTATTTCTGACTGGGTTTTCTTGTAGTGGTACATGGGAACCAATATCCCTGGCAAAGTTCGGGAGCCTCTCATCTACCTGGGGGGTGTCCCAAATTACTACGGCAGTCTTGATAAATGCTTGCAGGGAGGATTCGCCGAGTTCAAAAAGGCGTAACCATTCTTTGTTGAGCAACGAGGTTTTCAATCTTATGTACTGATTATGAATGCATGCCATTTAATTTTCTCTTTTATGGATGTTATCAACCATGGAAAGACGACCGATACGTATCTTGAGATGATTGTTTGATTGAGCCCAAGAGCTCAAACGTGTTTCAAACTAAAGATGCCCAATATGCACAGTACGCTCAATGACGAAGCCTCACTTTAGAACAACCTTTTTCTGCATTTATGAATGGTAAGGCCTCTTTAGACCCCGGGAAGATACGAAAGCAGATGTCGTCGAAAGAATAGCCGGTCGTGAATAGACGTCAAGTTGCATTTATTCTAAATTATCGGCTTCAAATCGATTTAAATTCAAAAGCTTCGGAAAATCATAGCTACCATTCATTACGAAGTTGTAGAAGCGCTTCGACAAAACTAAGAGCATGTTCATCGTGATTGAATCCACTGAATAGCCGAAACGGTGTTTTGACTAAACGCAGACCACTCGGGAAGAGTGTTGAAGAACCAAAAACAATGAGGCATCCCTTCGTAGAGATCCTCATGAACGCTCACCCCTGCATCTTTCAAGACAGCTGCCAGAACTTTACCGTCGTCCCGTAAGGGATCACATTGAGCAGTCGAGACATACACTGGCGGAAAATTGCCCCATACAGTATCGTCAAGCAATATGAAGCTGCTAGCATCTCCGGGGGTTGCACGCACATGTTGAAGAAACTGTAATATGACGGCCCGGGTGAGTACCGGAGCACCCTCCCCGAACTCATTGTAAGAGTTGTGGGCTGCTTGGAATTTCACGGGAATGTTGTCCGGATGAACAGTGATGGGGCTGATAGCAACAACGCCAGAAAGAGCGGTTGCAGGCAACTTGGATCTGCCGCTCGCAATATTTCGTGCAGATAGAAGAGCCAGAGTCGCACCAGCCGAGGTGCCAATGGTGAAAAGACGGTTTACATCGGCGCCAAAAGAGCTCGCATTCGCATATGCCTAGGGAATTTTAGCAAGAGACGCCAACGGAACCTATGTTAAGGCATACCCATTCGATAATAGTCATCGTGTCTTTCAGCTGCGCCGGATGCTCATGCTCCGGAGCGAGACGATAGTCGACGCTGATGAGAATTGTGCCAGCTTTTTCGGCAAACTCTCGACAAAGAAAATCCTCGCCGTCAAGGTCACCGAGAATGAATCCACCGCCGTGCATGAAGACCCCAAGCGGCAGACGGCCCGCCGCCTTACCAGACTGCGGTGTATAAATGCGATATCCAAGACCTTGGGCGTTGCCATTTGCCACCTCTACTGCGTCCGAGGGAGGTGGGTAGCCCGGGGAAAGGGCCGCAAAGAGACCCGCGAATTGGGCACGGATATCAGAGACACCCCCCTGGAGGGCAACTCTACCACCAGTCGCAGCCTCTAACTGACAAAAGCAATCTAGGTCAGTACATGGAGGAATAGCCTTATTCAAGAAGTGAAAAGCCTACCTGGAGCCAGGATTCCGCGTAACGGTTAGCCATGATTGAGAGATGCGGATGAAGATTTGGTATGTCGATAGATAGTTGAGACCACTTCGTGGGGAGATGAACATAAAGACAGGGAAATTAGATTGAGCTGAAACTACTGTATATTCCATCGCTTTGGCCCTTCGGAAATCCTTTCGGACTTGGGGAAAGTAAGGTTTGCGGGGTTTCGGAATTCGATTTCGGAGACCAAATGAATTTCGGGCGATCTGAGGAATAGTTAACCATTGGAAAATGCGGAGAAACATCTTTTGACGGTGAGAGGTGAATGAAATTGTCATTTTGGAAGGCTTGCTGTCATGCAGCTACACGTCTTGATTCGGGATACATAAGAAGCTCTTCTGTTCCCGCCGTAATATTCATAACCTAAGAATATTCCTTAGTGTGTTACGAGGAGCCAAACTGAAAAGGACCAGGTGCATTCAACGAACAACAAGAGTGAAGGAAGAAGAACTATGGGAGGAAATCTACTATCATGTAGCTAGTTCCTACAATCACATGACTCCAGTTCCTCTGCACTCCAAGTCAGTCATCCGTCATGCGTGACATTGCCCTTCTTTTTAAAAAGGCTCGCCCCGAGACTCTGGTGCATTATCATCGGCATGATTAACCACAAATTCGTTAATTTCTGCTGCAGCCAGCCAGGTCTGCAGGTTCTTCGGGGGCCCAGGGGAATCAGGGTATCGTGGGTGGAAATCAAGCAGTTTCAGTGGTGCATTCTTGAAGTCAGCGGTATAATACCAGGTATCATCTTTATCATAACCTAGCCACTTGACCTTGTACTGAAGCTTTCAATAATACAACCGGGAACGGAGCACTTCCTCGACTTCCTATTCCTACTGATCATTGACCATTACCGGCGGTCGCAGGTCCTCGATCTAACCAGTTAGCGGGTCGGTTCTCGATGCTCGACGTAGCTTGCTCGGCGAGAAGACTAGGTGAACCTTGATCGACGGGGCTAGTTCAAGTCTAAACGCATGGCCTTCCTTGGCAATAATCTTGTAAGGTCCGCTGGATTGGTCTGACAACTTTCGCCTTGGGCGACCCAATCCCCAATGGCGTGTCGTAACGAAGACCATATCTCCAACGTCAAAGTCGACTTCTCCGCGATGTTTATCAGCCTACGTGCGTTGAAGTTCCTAAGCATGTGTTGGAAAGCGGTGAGTCCCTATGTCAGGCAGTATCTCACCGCTTCCCACCTTCTACAGCTTCCATATAGCTGGGTGTTTAGGCATAGATAGATTCTCTCTCTCTCCATGACTTTTTGCCTTCCTTCAGCCCTTGTTCGTAGGCTTAAGCCATCACTCCTAAGAGGTTATGAGCACCTTCCCCGTCGATATTCATCGTGATTTATTAGTATCAGAGATATTAAGCATTATTTCATTGATATTGACATCTTCCCTATCTAGAACGACGTGAAGAGCGCGTTCCAACGCGCAAAACGTGCGTTATTCTGACCATTATCAAGGTCAGGACCCTACTAGGAAATAGTAGCATTATTAGCGACTACCTTCGCACCCTGTGACCAATCAAAGGTCATTACTAGTAGACATTGACATGGGCCGCCCATGGGCTGTCCATGGGTCGAAATCGGTGCCTGATTTCGGCCTGATTTGGCCTGATTTGGCCTGATTTGGCCTGATTTTTATGCAAACTGTCTGTTATTTACGAGTGTTTTGGTCTGCATCAGGTAATAGTCTGACTCACATGTTCTGGTGGCCAAGAATAGAGACGAACAGACGATAAGAAGCTGTGGCCCTTGCGCTCGTGAGTCGTGCATTGTGGTCAATTGTTTTATTGGAACTGTTTCGTCTTCAAGATCAGTGTAATTTAGACAAGTTAGGCTAAGATTCGCATACCTGCGACCCAGATATTCGTGCTTTCTCCTGGTATATACAAAGAGGCTGTACTGTAGATCAGCTGCTATGACGGAGGCACTTTCGCATAGGCAACTTCAATCGGTTAGAGTAGATAGCAGTGCATCTAGTGGGAATCATACCTGTATCTCTTACATGCATTATCTGCTAATCCATAATGTTGGGAGTGATGGGTATGCCTACGAGCAAAGAGAGAAACGAAGGCAAAAACTCATAAAGAGGGAAGAATCTAGCTATCCATAAACCCCCAGCTATATGGAAGCTGGAGAAGGTGGAGAAGCGGTGAGATACTGCCAGTCATGGCCTCACCGCTTTTCCAACACACCCCCCTAGCGACCATCATAGCTGGCACATACTGATCCTCACCCAAAAAACAGTAGGAAAAACCGATCGTCATGATTCATCCATAGACGTCGTAAAAACCATGCAAATTTCAGCCAATCATAGGCTCTCAATCAAAATTCAATTTATCTTGGGCGCATTGATATCATATACACCCCCTAGGCCGTTTATGCTCTTCAGCATATCCCTGAATGCATTGAAAGCATCCTTTTCTAGGGGCTTGGTCAAACTATCCGCGATATTCATTGCAGATAGAATGATCACCAATTTCACCTATTGTATGTCGATAGCATGACGGATAATATGCTATTTGATATCGTAATAACGTGTCGCACGACGATACCCCTTCTGGCCCGCTAGGATAATAGTATTATCTGAATCAGTATAGATAGGGACTACATTCTCGGGGTTCTTCGCCGGTTCATCGCTACCATAGATGAAGGGTCTTAGGCCTAGGTCTCTAGCCAATTTAGCTAGAAGGATGGCTTCGCGGACCGTATCCTCGTAGGCTATGTATTCGGCTTAGGTAGAAGAACCTACTAGAACCGCTTGCTTCTTGGATATCTATAAAATTGGGGTTCCGTTAAAGAAGAATATCTAGCCTAACGTGCTTTTGCGGTCTGGGTTGTCTACAAATAACGTATTAATATACCTAATAAGACTATCCCTAGATGCTCCGAATACTAGATGCGTATTTAGGGTCCCTTTAACGTATCGGACGAGGTGTTTTCTAGCTGCAATATTATCTTTCGTGGCCTTGGTAGTACGCTACTAAAGCTTAGCGACGGCGAGGGCTATGTCGGGTCTCGTCTTGCTTGCTAGCTATATAGCTTTACCTATAAGCTCTACGAACTTAGTAAGAGTAGCGGGTAATTGGACATTATCTCTTGGTTTATTAGTAGGCTCTCCGGTCTTAATCAGTAAGCCAACGTATCCCTTCGACATAGAAATAACTGTAGGGGATGTATTCGCTATACCTTGGCTCTTAACAAACTCTTCGGCATATGCTCGTTGATCAAGAATAACCATGCCGTCCGCAAATGTGATACCGCAACCCAGAAACTTCTCTAGGGCGAAGACCTTTATCTTAAACTTATTACTAAGTAGTAGAAGTACGTCTTCGATCTCCTAATTGGATCTTGTAGCGACGAGAGCGTCATCGACGTAGATAATAATGTATAATAACAGATCGTGCTTAATATAGACGCAAATGTCATCCGGAAGCGGTTTAAAACCTAGTTCTTCTAATATATCGGTAAAGCAGTTATACCATAAAAACGTAGCTTATTTTAGCCCGTATAGAGCCTATACCAATAACTATACCTTGTCTTAGACTCCGAAGCCGGTTGGTTGTTTTATATAGACGGTACGGTCGTCTATAGCGGCGTTTAGGTAGGCGGCGGTTATATCGAACTACTTTACCTTCAACCGCTATTTCGTAATCATACAAAGGTAGAGCTTTACGGCTCGATTAGTCGCGATGGGGGCATACGATTCATCGAAATCATAGCCTTAGCGCTATCGATTACCGTATACGACCTATCGAGCCCGAAACTCCTTTACATATCTATCCGCATCACCCTTAACATCGAATACCTACTTCCTAGGCAGAATCCGCGTATTTAACGGTCTATCCACTACTTTGTAGGCTTAGGCGTCGGTAATTTTACTAATCTAAGTCTCTATAGCTTTATACTATTCGTCGGTATAGTCGGAGGCTATCGTAGCTTTGTAGGATATAGGTATAGGTATAGTATAAGCCTTAATACGGAGTTCGGTTGATGCAAAGCATAGGCCGGTTTCACCAATGTTATCCTCCTATCTATCGTTTATAGCTGCCGAAGCCGAGGGCTTTCGGGTTCTATACTTGCCATAATCCTCGCTGTTATACCGTTTAGCTAGCTTACTAGCTGTCGATCTAGATATACGGCGTAGGCTTGGCTATAGGATTGGTACTAGGAAGGCTCTAGGTAGAGTAGGTAGCGGAGTAGGTAGGGGTATAGCCTCTGGCATTGGTAGAGGCCCTAGGGTTTCTTCAACGATGGTTCGTTCTCCTATGATGGGATAATCCTCGCTGCTCTGCCCCGAAGTGGGTTCTGGTAATATCATCTAACCCTGTTGCGGTTTTGGTTCACCGGCACCCCTAGTGCGGTATAGCCGCTTCTTCGGGGGCCGTTCGACGGTCCGTCGGGGCTGTGGTGCGGTAGGAGGTTTAGCAATAGGATTGGGTAATAATGAAGGTGCACCATGAAACTTAGGCATCTCCTCAATTCTCGCTATTGTTCTGTGAATTGGTAGTGCTAAACGGTTTCGCTAGGTATAATGTTGATATCGGGGTTGGGCTTATTGCTAAACCTAGGGCTGTACTTGGGGCTAGAATCTCAATGTCGGTAGTTCTAAGGTATCCGGCCTTGGTAGTACGAAGTTGATTGGTTGTTGGGATAGTCTAAGCGGAAGATTTACTATCGTTGGGGCTAGGATAAGCGATGGTTCTGGTGCTCGTGGAGCTTGGATAGACGCCGATTCTGGTAGGGGGCGTCTTAGAGGTTTATTAATGACCGATAGATGTAGGATTATATCCTCCTACTCGACCTACGTAAAATTATTCACTGGTTCAGAAACGGGGGCATCTAGTGGATAATCATATAGGGGCCTACACGTCGTGTTACCCTCCCAGAAGGACATATCCCTAGTGACTAGAATTTTCCTAGATGTAGGATTGTAGATACGGAACAGATGCCTATTTTCCCCTTTATAACTAACAAGATAACCGGCCTACGTATGGGGCTTTATCTTTATCGCTTTTACCCGTTTTTCGGGGGGGATATTGACGTATACGGCGTAGTACTAAGTACGTAGATAGCTTAGTATAGTAGGAAGTTCTCTTATACTAAGGTTATGACGCCATTTTTCTAATAGAGATTGGTCGGAACCGGGTTTGCGAAGACGGTTAGTGATGTAGGCTACTGTCTGCAAAGCTTCGGGCCATAAATAGGCCGGGGCACTAGCATCTATTATCATTACTCTCGCTATACGTATCAGCATTTGTCTAGACATTTCCGAGATTCCGTTCTATTTATAGGTATATACTATACTTGGCTATACTAATAGTCCCTCCGCTTTGGCCTATTTGTAAAATGTTATAAATTCTAAGCCGCTATCAATTCTCTATTCTTAGGGATATTGGCTAGTATAGTTCTTAACGGTCTTAGCGAAAGTAGTTATTTCGGGTGATGCCTAGTCCTTCGTTTTGAGGTGGATGGCAAACCGTGCTTAAGAAGCATCGTTAGTGATTACTAAGGTATATCGTCGGCCCCTAATACCCGTTGGTTCTATATGCTAAAGGTCGGTATAGATAAACTGTCTAGCCTTTTCTACCCGTACTTAGGGGGTTCTAGAGATAACCTTCTTAGATTTACTAAGCCGGCATAGTTCGCAATTGAATTTATCGCTATCGGTGTGGTCTACCGTATGATCGAGACGAGCTTTATTGATACGAAGCTTAGGGGTTCTAGCATAGCCTAGGCGACGATGAGCTAGCAGAGAACTGATAGCAGCTACAACGACGGGATTCAAACCGTAATAACGTATCTATGGTAGATTGTGCTTGATATTAATCTTGCTAATTACCTAGTCCCTATTTATGGTATCGTATAAGGTATTGTTGATCCTATTGTATATAATTCTAAGGTCTTTACGCCCCTTCTCTACACCAAATATGCTAAAGCGTATGCTAGGGTAGTATATAGCATCGAAGATGATGTCATTGATAGCACCGGCTTTGGTTAGCATCGATAGCTTAACCTTGCTATATCCCTAGGCTTTCGCCTTAGTCCTACTAGATGTAACCTATTCGTAGGGCTTTTCGGATAGTCCGTATTCGTCGTAGTAGATAAAGGCTGTCTTGTCCGTATAGATATAAGAGTTAGAGCTAGTATCGTATAACCAATCCTTCCCCGCGGACATAGCGGATAATATGGATACCGTCGCGGATATATGCCCTTCGTATTCCCTAGCTTCAGAATCATACATAGATTGTACAAAAGTATCCTCCAACATAGCCAAAGACGCCTTACCCCCTACCATAGGTTGGGGGTTCTATTGGGTAAACTTAGTAGAATCTGAAGGTGGGTTGGCAGCGGGTTTCTGCGTGTCGTTGTTGGGCTAATTCTGATTAGGCTGATTCCCAAGGTTTCGAGATGACTTATTCTACCACTAGACGTTATTGTTTTGTGGTAGGTTCTAGTCCTTCGGACGTAGTTCGGGGTTGATGTGCCAATATATGGTAGCTTGGGGCCTAGATTTATTTCGTCTAGGATGCCTACGGCCACAATAGCCATATTTACCTTCTTCATCTAGCGACTTCTTCATGTTTTTAGCATATTCGTGGGCCTTTACCCCCGGTAGAGGATTCTTTTTGATCTTGGTCTTGTCCGGAGATAAGGATAATCCTTGGCCACGGCGATTACGTCGGTTGTTAGATAGGGGAGGGTTCGCGGATGCTAATAATAAGGATGCGACTATCGACTACTCTTTATCGCTAGTATTGATGTTGGCGAGCTATCGAACTATCTTAGCGTACTCGAGATACAAGTCGTCGAGCCCAAAGGCAAGGGCTTCGTCGCTAGAAAGATTAGAGATACGGTCGATAGTATTCGATACAGTAAGTATATATAGGGGTCGGTTAAGCTCCGAAAGCATCTTAGTAAGAACGTAGAAAGGGTAGACCTATTTTATGCCCCGTACATAAAGTTTATTCAATGCATCTACTTTGGCCTCGATATAGTCCTTTAGTAATATATAGTCTTTGAAATCAATGCTATCGAAAGCTTTGGCCTACTTACAATAGAACTATACTCCTTTACCTTAGAGGAGGATAGTAGCTTCTCGTATCTATGTATTAGCTAGTTCTACGTTCTTACTAGAGTGTCTAATTTTGAGCCGGATTGTATTAGAAACACTACTTTCCAACTATTGTTGGACAAGGGTTGATACTTGAAGCTAGTTTTAGGCTTCATCGGTCTCTGCTTCATTAGGATCGGGGCGTGGAATATTGTAGTCGATGAGATTATGGAGACGACAAGCTTTGAGGGCACTGTATGCCGATTCTCTCCAAGCTTCGAAGTCTATAGTGTTTGTAAGACGGGTCTCCTACTTCCAAAGGGAGAATTCTATCGGTTTTGGTAGCTTAGCGGCCTAGTTAGTAACGGTCTTCTTCAGAATGTCCTCCTAGGTTCGTCTTGGCTGCTATGTTTGTGTTGGCGGTTGATCCGCTATGAATAGCTGTTGATTAGCCATAATAATGATGATGCAAAGCCTTTGTCGCTGCTAATAACCTTTGATCGGTTATAGGGTGCGGAGGTCGATGCAAGATGATGATGATGACCTTAATGATAGTTAGAGAGATAATGGTGACCTTGATGATGGTCAGAAATGCACGTTTTCGCGCGCTAGAGTACGATTCTCGTCGCTCCAGATAGGGAAAGATATCAATATAGATAGATAATCATCAATATCGATGGTATTGATGGAATCTAATAAATATTGATAAAAGAGGTGCTTATAACCTGTTGGGAGTGATAGGTATGCCTACGAGCAAAGAGAGAAACGAAGGCAAAAACTTATAAAGAGGGAAGAATCTAGCTATCCATAAACCCCCAGCTATATGGAAGCTGGAGAAGGTGGAGAAGCGGTGAGATACTGCCAGTCATGGCCTCACCGCTTTTCCAACACACCCCCCTAGCGACCATCATAGCTGGCACATACTGATCCTCACCCAAAAAACAGTAGGAAAAACCGATCGTCATGATTCATCCATAGACGTCGTAAAAACCATGCAAATTTCAGCCAATCATAGGCTCTCAATCAAAATTCAATTTATCTTGGGCGCATTGATATCATATACACCCCCTAGGCCGTTTATGCTCTTCAGCATATCCCTGAATGCATTGAAAGCATCCTTTTCTAGGGGCTTGGTCAAACTATCCGCGATATTCATTGCAGATAGAATGATCACCAATTTCACCTATTGTATGTCGATAGCATGACGGATAATATGCTATTTGATATCGTAATAACGTGTCGCACGACGATACCCCTTCTGGCCCGCTAGGATAATAGTATTATCTGAATCAGTATAGATAGGGACTACATTCTCGGGGTTCTTCGCCGGTTCATCGCTACCATAGATGAAGGGTCTTAGGCCTAGGTCTCTAGCCAATTTAGCTAGAAGGATGGCTTCGCGGACCGTATCCTCGTAGGCTATGTATTCGGCTTAGGTAGAAGAACCTACTAGAACCGCTTGCTTCTTGGATATCTATAAAATTGGGGTTCCGTTAAAGAAGAATATCTAGCCTAACGTGCTTTTGCGGTCTGGGTTGTCTACAAATAACGTATTAATATACCTAATAAGACTATCCCTAGATGCTCCGAATACTAGATGCGTATTTAGGGTCCCTTTAACGTATCGGACGAGGTGTTTTCTAGCTGCAATATTATCTTTCGTGGCCTTGGTAGTACGCTACTAAAGCTTAGCGACGGCGAGGGCTATGTCGGGTCTCGTCTTGCTTGCTAGCTATATAGCTTTACCTATAAGCTCTACGAACTTAGTAAGAGTAGCGGGTAATTGGACATTATCTCTTGGTTTATTAGTAGGCTCTCCGGTCTTAATCAGTAAGCCAACGTATCCCTTCGACATAGAAATAACTGTAGGGGATGTATTCGCTATACCTTGGCTCTTAACAAACTCTTCGGCATATGCTCGTTGATCAAGAATAACCATGCCGTCCGCAAATGTGATACCGCAACCCAGAAACTTCTCTAGGGCGAAGACCTTTATCTTAAACTTATTACTAAGTAGTAGAAGTACGTCTTCGATCTCCTAATTGGATCTTGTAGCGACGAGAGCGTCATCGACGTAGATAATAATGTATAATAACAGATCGTGCTTAATATAGACGCAAATGTCATCCGGAAGCGGTTTAAAACCTAGTTCTTCTAATATATCGGTAAAGCAGTTATACCATAAAAACGTAGCTTATTTTAGCCCGTATAGAGCCTATACCAATAACTATACCTTGTCTTAGACTCCGAAGCCGGTTGGTTGTTTTATATAGACGGTACGGTCGTCTATAGCGGCGTTTAGGTAGGCGGCGGTTATATCGAACTACTTTACCTTCAACCGCTATTTCGTAATCATACAAAGGTAGAGCTTTACGGCTCGATTAGTCGCGATGGGGGCATACGATTCATCGAAATCATAGCCTTAGCGCTATCGATTACCGTATACGACCTATCGAGCCCGAAACTCCTTTACATATCTATCCGCATCACCCTTAACATCGAATACCTACTTCCTAGGCAGAATCCGCGTATTTAACGGTCTATCCACTACTTTGTAGGCTTAGGCGTCGGTAATTTTACTAATCTAAGTCTCTATAGCTTTATACTATTCGTCGGTATAGTCGGAGGCTATCGTAGCTTTGTAGGATATAGGTATAGGTATAGTATAAGCCTTAATACGGAGTTCGGTTGATGCAAAGCATAGGCCGGTTTCACCAATGTTATCCTCCTATCTATCGTTTATAGCTGCCGAAGCCGAGGGCTTTCGGGTTCTATACTTGCCATAATCCTCGCTGTTATACCGTTTAGCTAGCTTACTAGCTGTCGATCTAGATATACGGCGTAGGCTTGGCTATAGGATTGGTACTAGGAAGGCTCTAGGTAGAGTAGGTAGCGGAGTAGGTAGGGGTATAGCCTCTGGCATTGGTAGAGGCCCTAGGGTTTCTTCAACGATGGTTCGTTCTCCTATGATGGGATAATCCTCGCTGCTCTGCCCCGAAGTGGGTTCTGGTAATATCATCTAACCCTGTTGCGGTTTTGGTTCACCGGCACCCCTAGTGCGGTATAGCCGCTTCTTCGGGGGCCGTTCGACGGTCCGTCGGGGCTGTGGTGCGGTAGGAGGTTTAGCAATAGGATTGGGTAATAATGAAGGTGCACCATGAAACTTAGGCATCTCCTCAATTCTCGCTATTGTTCTGTGAATTGGTAGTGCTAAACGGTTTCGCTAGGTATAATGTTGATATCGGGGTTGGGCTTATTGCTAAACCTAGGGCTGTACTTGGGGCTAGAATCTCAATGTCGGTAGTTCTAAGGTATCCGGCCTTGGTAGTACGAAGTTGATTGGTTGTTGGGATAGTCTAAGCGGAAGATTTACTATCGTTGGGGCTAGGATAAGCGATGGTTCTGGTGCTCGTGGAGCTTGGATAGACGCCGATTCTGGTAGGGGGCGTCTTAGAGGTTTATTAATGACCGATAGATGTAGGATTATATCCTCCTACTCGACCTACGTAAAATTATTCACTGGTTCAGAAACGGGGGCATCTAGTGGATAATCATATAGGGGCCTACACGTCGTGTTACCCTCCCAGAAGGACATATCCCTAGTGACTAGAATTTTCCTAGATGTAGGATTGTAGATACGGAACAGATGCCTATTTTCCCCTTTATAACTAACAAGATAACCGGCCTACGTATGGGGCTTTATCTTTATCGCTTTTACCCGTTTTTCGGGGGGGATATTGACGTATACGGCGTAGTACTAAGTACGTAGATAGCTTAGTATAGTAGGAAGTTCTCTTATACTAAGGTTATGACGCCATTTTTCTAATAGAGATTGGTCGGAACCGGGTTTGCGAAGACGGTTAGTGATGTAGGCTACTGTCTGCAAAGCTTCGGGCCATAAATAGGCCGGGGCACTAGCATCTATTATCATTACTCTCGCTATACGTATCAGCATTTGTCTAGACATTTCCGAGATTCCGTTCTATTTATAGGTATATACTATACTTGGCTATACTAATAGTCCCTCCGCTTTGGCCTATTTGTAAAATGTTATAAATTCTAAGCCGCTATCAATTCTCTATTCTTAGGGATATTGGCTAGTATAGTTCTTAACGGTCTTAGCGAAAGTAGTTATTTCGGGTGATGCCTAGTCCTTCGTTTTGAGGTGGATGGCAAACCGTGCTTAAGAAGCATCGTTAGTGATTACTAAGGTATATCGTCGGCCCCTAATACCCGTTGGTTCTATATGCTAAAGGTCGGTATAGATAAACTGTCTAGCCTTTTCTACCCGTACTTAGGGGGTTCTAGAGATAACCTTCTTAGATTTACTAAGCCGGCATAGTTCGCAATTGAATTTATCGCTATCGGTGTGGTCTACCGTATGATCGAGACGAGCTTTATTGATACGAAGCTTAGGGGTTCTAGCATAGCCTAGGCGACGATGAGCTAGCAGAGAACTGATAGCAGCTACAACGACGGGATTCAAACCGTAATAACGTATCTATGGTAGATTGTGCTTGATATTAATCTTGCTAATTACCTAGTCCCTATTTATGGTATCGTATAAGGTATTGTTGATCCTATTGTATATAATTCTAAGGTCTTTACGCCCCTTCTCTACACCAAATATGCTAAAGCGTATGCTAGGGTAGTATATAGCATCGAAGATGATGTCATTGATAGCACCGGCTTTGGTTAGCATCGATAGCTTAACCTTGCTATATCCCTAGGCTTTCGCCTTAGTCCTACTAGATGTAACCTATTCGTAGGGCTTTTCGGATAGTCCGTATTCGTCGTAGTAGATAAAGGCTGTCTTGTCCGTATAGATATAAGAGTTAGAGCTAGTATCGTATAACCAATCCTTCCCCGCGGACATAGCGGATAATATGGATACCGTCGCGGATATATGCCCTTCGTATTCCCTAGCTTCAGAATCATACATAGATTGTACAAAAGTATCCTCCAACATAGCCAAAGACGCCTTACCCCCTACCATAGGTTGGGGGTTCTATTGGGTAAACTTAGTAGAATCTGAAGGTGGGTTGGCAGCGGGTTTCTGCGTGTCGTTGTTGGGCTAATTCTGATTAGGCTGATTCCCAAGGTTTCGAGATGACTTATTCTACCACTAGACGTTATTGTTTTGTGGTAGGTTCTAGTCCTTCGGACGTAGTTCGGGGTTGATGTGCCAATATATGGTAGCTTGGGGCCTAGATTTATTTCGTCTAGGATGCCTACGGCCACAATAGCCATATTTACCTTCTTCATCTAGCGACTTCTTCATGTTTTTAGCATATTCGTGGGCCTTTACCCCCGGTAGAGGATTCTTTTTGATCTTGGTCTTGTCCGGAGATAAGGATAATCCTTGGCCACGGCGATTACGTCGGTTGTTAGATAGGGGAGGGTTCGCGGATGCTAATAATAAGGATGCGACTATCGACTACTCTTTATCGCTAGTATTGATGTTGGCGAGCTATCGAACTATCTTAGCGTACTCGAGATACAAGTCGTCGAGCCCAAAGGCAAGGGCTTCGTCGCTAGAAAGATTAGAGATACGGTCGATAGTATTCGATACAGTAAGTATATATAGGGGTCGGTTAAGCTCCGAAAGCATCTTAGTAAGAACGTAGAAAGGGTAGACCTATTTTATGCCCCGTACATAAAGTTTATTCAATGCATCTACTTTGGCCTCGATATAGTCCTTTAGTAATATATAGTCTTTGAAATCAATGCTATCGAAAGCTTTGGCCTACTTACAATAGAACTATACTCCTTTACCTTAGAGGAGGATAGTAGCTTCTCGTATCTATGTATTAGCTAGTTCTACGTTCTTACTAGAGTGTCTAATTTTGAGCCGGATTGTATTAGAAACACTACTTTCCAACTATTGTTGGACAAGGGTTGATACTTGAAGCTAGTTTTAGGCTTCATCGGTCTCTGCTTCATTAGGATCGGGGCGTGGAATATTGTAGTCGATGAGATTATGGAGACGACAAGCTTTGAGGGCACTGTATGCCGATTCTCTCCAAGCTTCGAAGTCTATAGTGTTTGTAAGACGGGTCTCCTACTTCCAAAGGGAGAATTCTATCGGTTTTGGTAGCTTAGCGGCCTAGTTAGTAACGGTCTTCTTCAGAATGTCCTCCTAGGTTCGTCTTGGCTGCTATGTTTGTGTTGGCGGTTGATCCGCTATGAATAGCTGTTGATTAGCCATAATAATGATGATGCAAAGCCTTTGTCGCTGCTAATAACCTTTGATCGGTTATAGGGTGCGGAGGTCGATGCAAGATGATGATGATGACCTTAATGATAGTTAGAGAGATAATGGTGACCTTGATGATGGTCAGAAATGCACGTTTTCGCGCGCTAGAGTACGATTCTCGTCGCTCCAGATAGGGAAAGATATCAATATAGATAGATAATCATCAATATCGATGGTATTGATGGAATCTAATAAATATTGATAAAAGAGGTGCTTATAACCTGTTGGGAGTGATAGGTATGCCTACGAGCAAAGAGAGAAACGAAGGCAAAAACTTATAAAGAGGGAAGAATCTAGCTATCCATAAACCCCCAGCTATATGGAAGCTGGAGAAGGTGGAGAAGCGGTGAGATACTGCCAGTCATGGCCTCACCGCTTTTCCAACACATAATATATTTTATAAATATCAATACAGCGGGAATTTCACAATAGGAAGAAAACTTATTATGAGCTTTAGACACAAGCCTACTCTACTTTGCAGTGTTAGATGAACGAATTGTTGATCAAATTGCCGGGGGTAGAGTAAGTATTTATAGACTTCTCGGCTTCCGTTAGTTACAAGCTAGGCAGGCAGTAGTGAAGAATACCTTTCCTAATTAAGCCCTGTTAAAACCCACGCTTTCATTCAACCACAACTATTTGCAGCGATATTTTTCATGCTTTAGATGCTCGGCGATAGAGACGAGCAAGAGTCGTGTTGAGCAATAGCATATTGAGTTGGTCAAGAAATGTTATCTGTCTGTTGAATCTATCCCGGCCCTCTTAAATTGAGGCACTACGTACTATTTTACCCGTAATAACCGGCTCATATTTCTTGTTCTGATACCTTACCTATAGGTAACTCAACGTTGAATTACCGAAAAGCGCCTACAGTTTCATCCCGAGAAGTATGAAATTTCTTTTCTTAACCTTACGTTAGTGTGGTATTGGTTGTGTAGGGCTATAGGTCTGTCCGTCTAGACTATAGAAAGCGACGTCGTGCTCGGCCCGCCAACCTATTGAAGCTTGGCCTCCCGTTGTCAACACTCAACTTCCGAACTTGCGACTATGAAGACATACCAATTCTTTTTGTATTTTTTTTTTTTTATTAGTTTTCTTTTTCAACTCCTTTTTTTGGTGACTATAGGTTCTACAATATTCTATTTGTCGGATTTCTGAGGCGTTTAACGAAACGGAAAGAATTGTCTAATTGAAATATATATCCTCAACAAGCATTTATCTCTAGTCGTTAACATCGTGAGGCTTGACTAGTTTCCCCGACGAACTTTTTGATTACGATTCTATGATTAACTTGACTATCAACAGCCCGACGAAAATTAACAAAATTCTAGTTACCATCTGATAGCATTAATTTATAGTTGTAGTGATCGGAAAATCTACTAGATAGTTGCCTACGTCTACGTAGTCTCTCGACCCAACGTACTAAAAGTGCTAGACACTGACAGACTAGCCGTTGTTTTAAAGATCCGTTTGACTGATAATGACATAGACTATTAATTTTGCATAGGGGTCGGCACGAATACATATTCGTAACCTTTAAAGATATTCGTATTTATATTCGTGGTGTTGAGATAAGTGATAGTCTAATTGATTCAATTGAGACTTAAGAATTATCTTTTACAGTAGCGGGATGCTTCGTATATATTTGTTCCTAATCCCTGCCATCAGGTTTAGCTACCGTGATACTCAACACGTTATTCGTGCCGACCCCTAGTTCGATTTCGATTCGATCTAAGAAACTTCGCGAACTTTGAGTAGTTCGAAATTCGTGCTAAGAAGACTTGAAATTTTGAAGGAATTCTTATTACTATTAACAGTCGCGCTCTTAGTTTATACCTACACACTAACTTAGATACGTAATCCAAACCTTGAAGGCGGCTCAAAACTAATTTGACGGGTTTTGTCCCTAGGTAGATTATTAATTCGATACTTAGTCGGACGGAGAAGCTTAAGTATAGATTGTCCGCCGCCGAAAACTATAGCTAGCATACAACAATATTCTCTCCTTTCCCAAGGTTATCTTTATCACTTCCTAAACATTATAGGCTTTCCTATTATTCTAGTGGAAGAGGTTGACATTCTATTTGTCGATCTTCAAGCAAAACAACCCGAGATTAAGCGGTTTTCTGCTAGTACTCTTATTTTCTATTTTAACCTTTACGAACTACCTACTGCATACGTGCTTCTCTATCAAGGGACTCTACTCGACAAAGGCGAGAACAGCGATAATAAGGAGAACTCTTGGGCCTTCTCCTAGGAGCTACCTAGGGGATCTCAAGAGTTATTCGACAAAACTATTCTAAGCACCGCGCAACGTAAGACGGAAGAAGAAGTCAACTTGCACGGCTCGCGCGTCTCTCGTTAGGTCTACAGGGACTCCTAGATACAGAAGGGGGTCCCGATGGTTAGATACACTTTTTCTCTAGAAGTCCGTGAGCAACTAAAGCTCTATCGAACATAGTACGATAGACGGCAGCAACCCGTCGGTATAGATGAAGGACCCATACGGTTAAAATAAGATAAGCATCTTGATTACTGTTAGGCTACGGAAGCTCAAATTCGTGATTCACCTTCATACGACGGAAAGGATCCTCGGCATCAAAGAGGACTTGTTATGCTCAAAAACAAGAAGGATGTGATCCTTGACGCTTTTATGCAACTGAAAAATTCTCAACTTAATATAACATACGCTTTGTCAACAAGTTGATAGCGCAGAATCATCTCTAGGCAACTTATTTGAGATAGAACTCTTAAGGTCATATTGTGTTAGCAATCTTTTGGGGTATACAACGATCAACAAACTTTTAGACTTTTTTTTTCTTATATAGGGCACCTCGCCAATTCTAAGACAAACAAAGATCTAACAGCTAGTACTACTAAGACGCAAAGTAACCAAAGAGAGCCGAATCATATCAATCCGGGTAATAAGAGAAATACTGTCGGAGAGCGGGCTTAAGGGGTAATATTTATTCTGATATATCGTAGATAACCCCCTATTTACCTAGCAGAGGGTAAGTTTAGCAATACAGACAGCCGTATGCGGCATGTTAAGGTCGGTTCGAACTGGTTGCCATATTTACGGATCAGTGACGGCCCGGAAAGAATTATAGGATCTTGCATAGTGCCAAAGTATACTAGGTAATTGTTGAGAGAGGTCACATGACCCTCCTCGTTTGCAGCTATCCATATAGCTGAGGTGCTCCCCCCCAGATAGTTCTCCACAAGAATGATGATGATTTTCTCCCCTTCAGGATTCTCTTCCTAGGAGCCAGTCATCGTCTCCCGACAGTAATGAATAGTCTATTTTTACACAATGCTTCAAAGCTACTCAATATTTTCTCGTGGATCATCTATGTTGTGGCTTAAGTGCCAATCTGTAGAACAAGCCGAATCTAGTATCTCTTGCACGACTATATCGAGATATAAAACCAATGGTACTACCCCGATTCAAACCTCTACCAAGGAAGCACGAGCCTATATTGCTAATTGTATTATAAAGTCTGTTCCTCAGACTAAATTCAACATTCGCATTTTCCATCAAGGTCCCACCAGATGTGAGATTATGACCTGTCTGAGCATATTAAGGCTTCGTTCCCTGCTTTCAACTTTCATAACGCGCGTCCTCTCCCCCGAAAACCCGCGTAAGATGAGAAGAACCCCAATACTATTGTTGCTATGTCTGTCAAGGAAGCCGTCTATACGGCTGATATCATTTTCACCTACGTCGGTGATGATGCCGCCATCACTGCCATCGTCGAGTCTTGTCTCAAATCTAGCGTGAGAAACAAATTCTTTGTCGACTATCCATCCCGATATGTCGAATATGGCTAACCGCCTTCCTTACTGTTGGCAGAACTGCTATTAGTAGAGTAGATAGACTCGCTACGCTCCTCTCCTCCCTTTCTCTCTCTATCTCTTTTGCTAGCAAGCTAGAATACATAAAGTCTTCTGTCTTGTCTACTTTTCTGTCGTTACGATACCACCACCTCGATCGCGGCCAAACTTCAAGAAGGTAGAAATCACTTCGTTGCTAGCCCATTATTTGGTATTCCTGCTATGTCTGAGGGCGGATAGGTCATCTACGTCCTGGCTAGACCCAACGAGGCCGTTGAAAAGATCAAATCCTTTACTACTAGTATTATCGCTAAGTCCGTTATTAACTTTACTAACCATGCTTCTTCTAAGGCCTCCTAGCAGAAACTTATAGGCAATACCTTCGTCATCAGCATAGTTGAGACAATTGCTAAGGGACTAGTGGTGGCCGAGAATTCTGGACTGGGAACTGACGCATTGCACCGTTTCTTTGAGGCCGTATTTCCTAGTCCTTACGTAGCTTATTCCAGTCGAATATATTCCGGGGACTAAAACAAGAGTTCTCAGGCTCTCTTCAATATAGATTGGGTCCGCAATGATGCTCGCCACGCAATAGACATGTCACACGGCCAAGAGGTCGGGTGCTACCATGAAAGGCTTGGAACTCTCGGATCATTACCTAGCTCGGGTCAAAGAACATTAGGGTACACAAGACGATCTGGCTAGTATGTATAGCGCTACCAGACAGGAAAATTGGTTAAAGTACGAGAACTAAAGGCGCCCTTAGGAAACATCGTTCCGGCTACCTAATCCCGAAGCCATACGCGCTACCCATAAATCCATAGACTGTTCTAAACCTCGGAAATACATATGTAGGTATACTTTTAAATTTTCTAATGTTCTATTACACCTAAGCAGACGTTTCCCGGGGTCTTAGTCCCCCCGCAGGGCCAGGGCCGGGAGTTCTGAACTTTTCAAGGTTCTAACCTTGGAAGCTTAGAATGCAAGATCAGGATACGAGAAGTTCCAAGGTTATCAAGCCTATTTTGTTGGGATTAATGATAAAACTTGGATACTAGGTAGCATTGCCATGCGCAGGAAAGTGGGTGTCAGGGTGATAGTGATATCAGCCACACAACTAGCGGGTTTGGTAGGTAGAGAACGATGCTTCAAAGTACACGAACCGAGAATGCATAACGATGTCTGCTTTGTAGAAAATTACAAGGTCCACATTCAGGCCATTATCGTTGAAGTCATACTGACTCATATAGTAGTGTACTATAACTGCTTTCAATGATTTTCAATCGAGAATGCATTTACTACGACATAGGCTTCCGTTAGACTATCCTACGATGCCAACTCTTGTCGATCAGTATTTGTCGCAAATGCTTCGTATCCATTCGCATTCCTCTCTCGAGCCCTCAGCTTGTCGCATCTTGGTGGTGGTATTAATGAGATCCTGGCGATTATTGGTCACGTATATAAACAATGATTTAGATAGATATGCCCGATTGGATAGCAGATTGCTTCCACTAAATGTAGCTTGTCAAGGACGTATCCATCAATATCCTCGGGCAATACACAATGGTCTTAGTATCTTTGGCACTCTTATCTAACAGAACTACATAGGCAACATAGGACCTATTCTACTTACATAGTATTGCTGGCAATTCTTTTCGATTATACATACCTTGTCCAGCAAAGAGACCCGAATTTGGTTCCCACCTAGCACACCGCACTGGCGCTTGCAGGATGGATCACACTGCGATAGGCGAAGTAGATTATTGGCTAATATTCGATCTTCATACATAGCTCTGTTGATGAGGAGAGAGCAATACATATGATTTCATCCTAGGGGATCCTTCCAGGATCTGGTATCTACCGAGACTACTAGGTAGCTGTTCTGATTACTATGTCAAATCCTAGCAACACCAAGTCACTCTTAAACATTTCAAAACCTCACCTAGGTACTTCCATGTAATTGCTTACTGTTAACACCACTCGCCTTCCTATCAAACAACTATATACCGTTCCCAAACCGCATTTTCATCAATTTTACATTGAATTCTTCCTTAATATCACCCATCCAGGCCTTCGTACCTAATGGAGTCCAAATCAGACCCTCCTATATTAAGTACAGAGGAAGAGAATAAGCTAACATAGAGAAAATAGATTTTTGGCGTATTTTTCATTTGTTATGTATTATATAGAGACCGTATGTTACAAGAAACCGGTAGAAAATATCTTACCAATATCCAGGGGCATCAATCCATGGATGTTTCCTATTCGGGTAAGGGGGGGTCCTACCTAATCCCTACTTTTACTACTCCTATTATCGAAATGCGCCGGATTCATGGGAATATATTTGAGTTTATCTAGATCCATATCCACCTACATCATGTAGATCGCTGTGTTGAGCTTCCTGTGATCCATTCTGCTACCAGGAGCCGCCTAAGCTCTTGTGTCCCGAGGTCCCAAACTCATAAGGTGGAAGCAGTTGAAGACCAGTCACTCTTCGTAGTCCGTGAAAGCCTTTCTGCTCCTTGAAGATCCCACTTTCCGTGATTAGCGGCCCTTCCAAGGTTTGATTTCTATCAGAGGCAGTTATGAGTGTACCTAGGTATCAACCAGTATGCGATCTGGGCAAATGAGGCCCCACAGAAGTAATTTAGCATGTAAAGAACGATTGACTGGATGGGATAATGCGAGATCGGGGCACGATGGAACGGCCTCGAGGACTAGCCTCTAAATTGCCGAAATATGGTGGTTTCAGCACGAAATTGAAACATAACGCGACGTTACAAATATTCCTCCTACCCGTTGACGTATCTCAAAACATGATAGAGCGAAAAACTTGAAGAGTGTTGATATCCCATGTTCCATGCAGTTTCCGTTGCTCTGCTTCCGTAGCTGACTCCTAAAAAAGAGCACCCTTAATCACGTGAAGCTTGACAAGAGCATCAACCAGCTCCTTGCCACTAGGGCTAGACAAGCTATTGACATGCACTTTGTGGGTTACGACACCACCAGGCTTTGTAGACTGATTCCAGTGCGTTCCCGGGGCCGGCGTGGCGGGTGACGAGTCGCGCGCCGGGTCACGGATATAAGGCGCACTAACCATCCAGCTAGTTGGGATATTGGTGCTGCATTCCCTATTACAAGCAAGGATTGGTACCGTGATTGTTGCAGAGGTGTTTCCAATTTGCACTTCAATCTCAGTAGTTGGCTCATCCCCCTTTCCAAATGAGCCAAAGTCGAGAGTGAATTGGTTAGTAAGGTCATACCGGTTGATGAACTCGATCCATTCCCAGATAAACTGAGGGGGGACCTTACTCGCGTCTAAAGGCGTGGGTCCTTCAGCGAACTCGAAGGCGACTAAATCGTTCCCAATGACCTTAAAGCAGGTGGCGTGTATGTTGACAAAGTCGACATTGCTGATGTCGGTGGGTATGGTTAACATGTACGGAGTGTCTATGATCTTGGTCTCGAAGCGGACCGTCCCTTGGTCGAGGAAGTCGTGACGGTGAGCTATATGGGGGCGAAAGTTGTTGCCCATATCGTGTTTAGCAATCAGGGCGACCGCTTTTCGGAGACACATAAGGGCATGCTCCGCAGGGTCCTTCTGATCGCCGATGTAGGAAAGTGCATTGTACCTGCCGTATGATTTGTTAATACCAGTAAGACTAAAAAGGCAAGCAGGACTGGTCGTGCGTAGTGCAGGAGACAGCTAAGTCAGCCTCCGTCAGGGCTTTGTCAATTCCAGATATGCCAAGAACGTCGATGGTATGACTTTCAACACAAGCCATTTTGGAGAAAAGGTGATTTCAATAAGGTGGGAATGTGATGGTTGTACAGGGTAGAAAAAAGACTGGGTATATACTATAGATGGAGACAATGGTGGTTAAAAGATAAATCATTTCTCAGTTGAGCTCTTAGAATTGGGGGGATTTAAGTATAACTACTCCGACTGGTATGTGGTCTTCTACTCCGTAATAAGTTCAGTACTTCTGTATTTTGGGGTCAGTGTCCGCGGTTTTACACTTGCTTCTGAATGGATAGATAGATTCCCGGGGTCAGGGCGGCGTGGCATGTTGCTATGGGGAGGAAATATTGACGATTACGAAGATGACACAATAACTAATCGTTAATTGGGTGTGGTCGTTGCGACGTGGCATACTGCTATGGGTAGAAAATACCAAAGAACGAAATGACCGCAGTTACCGCGAATGTTTGTTTGCCGCAGGAAGGTAGCCCCTGAGTATCCTTGACGCCATATCTCAGCCTCTGCATGATCAACCAATTGACGGATGGTAACAAACCTCTGCATGTGATCCGTAGAGCACCTATGCATTGAATCTCCTAACCGAGCAAAAATCGCCATTGAGAGCTTTTCCGACGTCGGCTGCCGTACTCCGTACATCGGTTCTCCTACCCCCTGGTCTCTGCCCCCTTTTGTATCCTTCCCCCTCTTTCTTCTCCCCTGTTGCATTTCAACATTATTTCTCCTCCCCGGAATATGAACATTAATAAGGCTACATAATACTTCATTTATACCCCTCTCGGATTCTAAAATCCTGTTTCAACATCAGCGTCAGCCGATATGGATGCTCTATCAAATTTTCAATTGCAGAATTTCTTCATACGATATAGTCCCACCACCAGGGAGATCTGCGATGAAATAGCTACTGTGATTTCTGGTGGTGGAACCGTCAAGCCGACAACTTTACAAGGCGCACAGAGCTACACTGTTCAAATCAGCGACGGCACCAGTATCTTCATCGTCCAATTCCGTGGTTCTAGCAATACTCTAGATCTCAATCTCCTAGCCGCTGCACAGGAGACCTACGGACAGTTGGTGCCTACCTGCCAACATCTTACCGACCAGTATCTTGAGAGGTTAGACCCTCTACAGGTATATAAGATGAGCTACATATGTGGGGAGCCACTTCTTCAAGTGAACGCCTTTCTCCACCAGCCTGAGAATTTTTCTCTTCTGAGACAGACTGTCCGGGACTTCGCTATGTATGCTTCCTTTTATTCATCACGAGGTCTCGAATTTCCATGCTAATAAAAATTTGGATTCTCTTCTTGTGCGTGGCGCAATCGACCGTCCTTGCCCTCATTCAGTAAAACATCGATCCAGAGCAACTATTCTTCCAGCCTTGACAGCATGAGGAACAGACTACCCAACAATTTCCGGCCTTTGTTGAATAATCTGAAAAGCCAACTCCCATCCCTCTTCGCAGATGATTACCCTATGGTCATCAATCACTGGGACCTTCTTGAAAATAATATCCATGTGGATATTCAAACTGGGAACCTTACTGGCATAGTTGATTGGCGAGATGCTAAAGTAGGTCCGTTTGCCATGCATTTGTGGGGGCTAGAAAATATTCTAGGTATCCGCAAGACGACTTGCATGGCATTTCACCCACAGCATATTGAGCTCCGTCGGCTATTTTGGGAGACACTTTTCAAGGAGATAGGAAATGTGTCCGAGGAACTAAAAGTAGCAATTCAGACAGCAAGGATGGTCGGTATCTTTATGGCCAACGACTATGTTGAAGCTTCTGAGGAGGAACAAGAGATGAATCTGGCTGTTCTTGAATCGATGACATTGAATTTGTCCGACATTGGACTAAAAACAAAAAATGGAATATCTAGGTAGCTAGCATACGGATACTTTCATCGTCGCTGATTTCTCGTCATTTCAAGGTTCCATATACACTCAATATGTCAATGTCCTTGGCTTTTTGATTCCCTGAAAGTAGCTGATTTATACCCCGCAGAATCCTGCTCTGCTCTGCCGATTCCGATTCCGAAGCCGCGATCCACTCACTGGCTGCATGGAATGTGGAGAGCTCGGTCTCGGTTCTCGGTTTCGGACCTCGCTGTGGATACTATTACCATCAGATTGCAGGATCTTCTACTCACGGGGCTATGTATTCATTATGAAGAAGTGAGCCGGTGCCTCGGAGTCGGATCACTTCGGTCTTGGGTATACTACTCAAGCACGGCATCCCGATGTTGGTCCGAGTTTTCCGGTGAGCTACTTAAATACAAGTTCTCTCCAACACAATTCAACCTACAAGTTCACAATTACACAACAATCTTATTTACGTCATACCATCTTTTATCATCCATACTATCATGGCCCATCTCAATTTCCGCACCTTCGTCGAGGCCCTCAAGGCGGACGGTGATCTCATCGAAATTAACGAGCCAATCGATCCCAATCTCGAAGCTGCAGCTATCACTCGCCGCGTTTGCGAAACCAACGACAAAGTCCCTCTTTTCAATAATCTCATCGGCAACCAAAATGGTCTTTTCCGAATCCTCGGTGCGCCAGCCTCTCTCCGCGCCTCGCCCAGAGATCGCTATGGACGTCTCGCCCGCCATTTGGCTTTACCACCCACGGCGTCGATGCGCGAAATCCTCGACAAAATGTTGTCTGCGTCGGAACTGCCGCCCATCGCCCCGCGCGTTGTCGAGTCTGGCCCCTGCAAGGAAAATGTCCTTGTTGACGGTGAATTCGATTTGACGTCTCTCCCTGTTCCCATGATCCATCAACACGACGGTGGAAAGTATATCCAAACCTACGGCATGCATATCGTCCAGTCGCCCGACGGCTCCTGGACCAACTGGTCAATTGCACGCGCAATGGTTCACGACAAGAACCATCTCACTGGCCTCGTCATCGAACCCCAGCATATCTGGCAGATTCATCAGATGTGGAAGAAGGAGGGTCGCGATGTCCCCTGGGCTCTCGCCTTTGGTGTCCCCCCTGCTGCCATCATGGCGTCCAGCATGCCCATTCCGGATGGTGTGTCCGAGGCCGAATATGTCGGTGCCATGACGGGCGAGGCACTTGAATTGGTCAAATGCGACACGAATAATCTGCACGTTCCTGCAACGGCCGAGATTGTGTTCGAGGGCACCCTTTCCATCACTGAGAAAGGACCTGAAGGTCCTTTCGGCGAGATGCACGGTTATGTCTTCCCGGCTGATACCCATCTCTGGCCCAAGTACAAGGTCGATCGCATCACCTACCGCAACAACCCAATTCTCCCCATGTCCTCCTGCGGTCGTCTCACCGATGAGACGCACACAATGATCGGATCCCTCGCCGCGGCCGAGATTCGCAAAATCTGCCAGAAGGAGGGACTGCCCATCACAGACGCATTTGCACCTTTCGAGTCGCAGGTCACCTGGGTTGCCCTCCGCGTTGATGGTGCCAAACTTCGCGAGCTGAAAACTACTTCGAAGGAGTTCTCGAAAAGAGTTGGCGATCTCGTATTCAACTGTAAGGCGGGTTACACAATTCATCGCCTGGTTCTGGTCGGTGAAGATATCGATGTCTACAACGGCAAGGACGTTATGTGGGCATTCTCGACGCGCTGCCGACCCAATCTGGATGAGACTTTCTTCGAGGATGTGCGTGGATTCCCGCTCGTTCCGTATATGAGCCATGGCAATGGCTCCCCAGTCCAGGGTGGCAAGGTTGTTTCTGACGCGCTGATGCCGACTGAGTATACGACCGGTCGCGACTGGGTCCCGGCCGATTTCGAACATTCGTACCCTGAAGAATTGAAGGAGAAAGTGAAGGCGAAGTGGGTCCAAATGGGATTTAGAGACTCGGAGTAGAAAAGAAGAAGCTTTGTGTACCACTACTATTAAAACATAGATGAATTGATTTTCATGGTTTATACTTTTATTCAATTTAGACTCAAGGTGCTTTTATTGCCCACACGTCCCGCCGTCACACTGAAGGTTGCTGAGATCAAAATTCTCGCGATGATGTGGTTTTACTATGTCTAACAACCTTGCGATGTCTACACAAGGACCCCATCAAAGGAGTCAGCATAAAACTGCGCTTCCTTGAGACCTTGACGATCACCGGTCGAAGAGCCAGTATAATAGGGATACTGAATGTCCCGGCGATAGAAGGCTTCGGTCAAGGCTTTACCAAGCAAGACCGACATAATCGCCCTCTTCTCTAACATCAGGCATTGGCGAGCACCATAATTACCGAATTGTCCTCGCGCGATCTGTACATAAAATTTTTTTTTCTATGGTTGGATTATCATTATTTTATTCTATTGAATTTGTAATTAATATTTTGGAAAGATATAAAATTTACTAATATTATTCCAGCCTCGCCGTCACCGCAAACTGGCCCGTGCACGGAGCCGGACCACTCCGAGTCAATTTTTGCAGTCAACTTTGGCACTTGGTTACCTTCCAACGTTTACTCTCATGATTTGTACATTGCCATGACTCGGAAATGATATCTATATGAAATCATCAAACTCATCGCAACGAGACTTTATCCCAGAAACGCCAATTCCGCTAAGCATAGCTCCCTCTGTATCATCTCGGATCTCGGCATGAATGTCAGCCAAGACGAGGCAGACCGAGTCCTCCGACTCAAATCCCGAGAGCGCGAAACACATGCCTGTTATCCCTGCCGGAAGCGCAAAGTGAAATGTGACGGCCACCACCCGTGTCGGACCTGTGTCCGTCGTAAGCACCCACACATCTGCTCATATCAATTGCGTGGGCGAGGGGGCCCGTCGTCGCCTGTTACTGCGCCGGGGGGCGTGAGCGTGCGGCCTGTGAGGTCGCCGGAGGGCTCGGTTGGTCGAAATATTGATATTGATACCGAGCCTGATGCTCATGGGCCCACGGAAGCTCGCGATGTACGACCGGACGATGCTTCGAAGAATTATGTGTATTCGGGGGATAACTCCGTCGTCTCGATCCTGCGACTGAGAGCGTCTGATGCGAATGACTCCGTTGCCAGGGAGGTCGGATCGGTACTGGGTCTTCAAAACACTTTTAATTCATATCCATTTATGGATTCTAAGACACCCAATGAGCGCTGGCACTCGTTGCTGGGCATTTTGCCGCAACGAACGGAGGTTTTAAAGTGTGTTATTTACATTCCATCATGAGCGCATAAGCTAACCAGCAGGTTCTTTCACTATTATCGTGTGACTGCGTACCCATTCAATCCGATACTGGCAGACATGGATCGGTTTGAGTCAGATCTGTGCACTTATCTCAACGCCCATGCAAACGGGGACCTCCGCGATCCAGAAAAGATCACGGAGCGTTGGGCAACGGACAAGTCGATCGGCCACATCAGCTTGCTGCTGGCCACTTTGGCAGCTGGTGCACATTACTCCGATATCGAGTATCCGCAACGCTTCGAACTTTCCACGGACTTTGGTAAGTTTTTTATCCCCGGGGCTTATTGGTCACGCTGACCATCAGCTCGCCGGTCATTTCATGCTCTCCGCCTGGCAAACTTTCTCTTTCGCCCGTCGCTGGATATCATTCAGGCACTGTTGATATTAGGGAATACACTACAGAATATGGGCCAGTCGGATGCGGCCTGGGCATTGCTAGGCACGACCATTCGCTTGGCGCAGACTATGGGGCTTCATACCGAGCGCAGTACCATGCATTTGCCTGAGTATGTGCGAACAAAGGCAAGGGCCTTATGGTAAGGCGCAACACATCACTCAAAATGATGACCTAGGGAATAACGTATTCTTTTTAGGTCGACAATTGTTTGGCAGGATAGCTTACTCTGCCTCTGTTACGATCGTCCTCCCATTGTATCAGCCTCTGGATGGCCCCTCGACAACTCCTTAATTGAGAGACAAGGTCTTTCATATACGGAAATCATGCATTTCATATGCAGAGTTGGACTGGATATCCTAGGACCTGAGGGCTTAGGTATTACTGCCGTTGACCGAGCAATCGAATACTTACGGCACTTTGACAGCGTCCATCAAAAATCTCAACCGCATCTGTATTCTCGAGAGAATTGCACAACATTGAAACAGCACCTCGAACACCTAGCGTTGAAAATGCACACATCTTTTTGTGTATCTGTCGCTTGCCGCCCAGCCATGAAGCAGGCGCAGGTACAGCCACCACATTCGGACATTCTACGCTCACGCGCGAAGGGAAGTTTGATTGACGCTTCGAGAGCATTCCTCGACTTCCAAGCGCTTAGTGTTGTTCCGCTCCGCAGCTGGTCTATGGTGCATACTGTATTAAGCTCGACCCTTTTGCTCTGCATGTGGGAGGAAACTCGCAACGACCCCGAATGCCGCGATCTGCAGCAAAGAGTGATCGATGTCTTCTCATCCTCTGACTCACGGTCCGATGATGGAACAACGTCGGAGCCAGACAGCCAGTGGCTGTCGGCTCGTCATATTCGTGCATTGGTAACACTCCGCGGTGCCCTAGATAGAGAGGGAGATCCATCGACGGAGAATGAGAATGCTGCTACAGGGTCAAATACAGTTCCCTTTGATGGGTATGTTATTTATCTTGTCTCGGAAGAGCGTCGCTGACAATCCAGAAATTTCGAAAGTTACCTTGAAATGCCAAATGCCTTCGACATTTCCCCAGTCACGTATCTTGACTCGATTATGAATGGTGTGTGCGACCCGCGCCAAAGCGTGTTATGTGACTAACACTAGCAGTGCCGATGTTCGACTTCACTCAAGAGAATGGATTTTTGTGACGGAATCAACATCATCACAGACAAACCGTATAATGACCATAATGAAATATCACAATTTTGAGGAACAAAAGTCATTAGCTCAGACATATTGTTATTTTTTTTTCCGTTAGGCGAGCTTGCGTCTCACGGTATGAGCTAGCCGCATATAGCTCCAACTGTCGCGATCGCTAAACCGTGCCTTTTTGGTCTAACCTTTTGCGAATGGGCGGATAACTCGGATCACTGAGACATCACCGCTCTTTTCCGGTTTGAATTCCTTCTGCGGCCTTGTTGTTCGGTCATTTTCTTCCCGGGCCGCGTGTTCGGGACTCGGTATCGGTGGCTCGGTCTTCTTCGGAGCTTGGAAATCGGGCCGAACAGCATTCACGCTGGCCTCTTCACCTCGCAGATTCTTGTTCAAGCCGGCCGAGTTTTGGTTTGCCACGGTTAGTTATAAAATATCTAGCTTTTTACTCCCTTTCGCATCCTCATCTATCACTCAACATCGCATCATACAGTCTTACATACCAACATCGCATACCGATCCCATCATACAACAACAGAAACATCTGCCTCTCCCATGCTGTCTCTACTTTCCGGCACACAGACTCCTCAGTCCGGTCGTGCCTCACCTGGAAGCTCTCACGGCCAAGAAACAATGCACAACGAACACCAACACCACCATACACCAGCAGCTCCCCGCAAACGTATCGTCGTCGCCATGACTGGTGCTACCGGCGCTGCCCTTGGAATCAAAGTCCTCATCGCCCTGCGTCGCCTGAACATCGAAACACACCTTATCATGAGCAAATGGGCCGAAGCAACCATAAAGTATGAGACTGATTACCACCCATCCAACGTCAAGGCTCTGGCCGACCATGTCCACAACATCAATGACATGGCGGCGCCAGTAGCGAGTGGCTCATTTAAAACGGATGGGATGATCGTTGTGCCTTGCAGTATGAAGACCCTTGCAGGCATTCATAGCGGGTTCTGTGACGACTTGATCTCGCGCACGGCGGATGTTATGCTTAAAGAGCGACGCAAGCTTGTTCTCGTTGCGAGGGAGACGCCGTTGAGTGATATTCACCTGCGGAATATGCTCGAGATCACTCGCAGCGGAGCTATTATTTTCCCACCAGTCCCGGCCTATTATATTCGGGCTGCATCGGTTGATGATTTGATCAGCCAAAGTGTGGGGCGCATGTTGGATTTGTTTGATTTGGATACGGGGGACTTCGAGAGGTGGGAGGGTTGGCAGACTGAGAAGTGAGTGGGCTGCTAGAATGACCGGACCAAGGATACAATATCGGGGTGATATTTTGCGTGGCTTATTCGGCGTTTTGTTGGCAGGAATAGATTGGGTACCACAACTTCATGTGAAAGAAATATGTACACAAAGTTTATAATCTACAAAATGAAAGCGAGGTTGCAAAAACATGTCTTCTTTTGGTCGGTTCTCCGGAACACACGCGGCTTGGGTAGGATTCTCGCTTCTGCAGCCCCCGGATAACTGGACTGGGCAAAGGAATACGGTTGAATACGGGGGGGGG
>JGI24509J20081_1000199_pt1 | contig 50287 bp, 58 predicted proteins | sample LinPmetageLP29_FD_20081 | JGI IMG/M metagenome (IMG submission 20081) | reverse complement strand
GGGGGGGGGGGGGGGGGGGGTTGTTGCGGAAGCGTGATGCGAACGCTCTCGCAATTACAATGGCCTGTATAGCTCATAGTAAAGACAGTCAATTTTGATATAGCTAGTCAAAAAGGTTCGAAAAATAGGCTCCCTGCGCACACTCAATTCATCTTGAAATCTTCTTTTCGATGGATGGTTGTCTCACTAAGTTTTGCGGAAGCGGTGACGTAATCCTTAGCAACAGCAATCGCCGCTTTGAAAAATGTCTACATGAGAAGTACTATTTAGATACTATCTAGACAAGCTTCAGGTGAGTGAAGAGAACTCCTCATCTGGATGGCATGCATGCTATCTTGGGAGAAGTCATTGAGAGCAAGGACATTCTTCGCAAGATGGACAGCCCTGGAGCAAGAGTTTGGACCAGTCAGGCCATATCGATGGCATCATCAGCTCGATCGCAGATTCTTGAACAGTATAACAATTCTCTGCTCACTTTCCGAATGTCGGGTCAGATGAAGAATGATATCTGGCCGTCCATTGAGTACTTGCAACTCGTATATTCAGGTATAACGTGTGGAGATCGGCGAATTAGATCTGCCAATCACTGAGCCTGCCTTCGCTGTTCCATGAGAACACCTAACGGGATATCATCTTCGTCGTAGAATTCCACATCCTCATCGACCCCAAAGTCTCGTAGGCGCTCCCCATCAGCATTTCGCCATGACTCTTCACCGTCGTCCGAGTCATCGCCATAAATAGGTCCAGGCTGGCGCTCATCATCGCTTTCATTTTTATCAAGTTGCTGGACTCGGTCATGGAACCGCTTGCGCCTTTGGACATTTGAAAATGGCCGGCGGCGGTTCATGTCCTGCAACTGGCGGCGGTTGAATGCTTCGACCTCTTCCCTAGCAGACGCGTGGGTCTGAATTCCCGGCGACTCGGTTGCAGAAGGCTTCGTTGCCGGGAAAGGAATTCGATCGGGGTCGGGTGGTGGCCAAGTCACACCCGGGCCTGGAAAACTGGTCAGAAACTGAGAGAGAGTATGCGTTGTAGTTGTCGGGATACCCTCAAAGTCATTGATTGGAAACTCCCAACCAGAATTGCGGTCAGGGGTTGCCGCAAATGGCCAGAACCAGCTGAATATCTGCGAGGAGGATTAGTCCGGTTCGACCATATAAGAGTAATATAGACTAACGTTGATGGTTCCTCCCATTGCTTGGCTTATATTGGAGAATATCCCAATATCATATGGAAACTCCTGTTTCCTAATTCGGATTTTTTGTCCTCCGGGTCCTTCCAGATAGCCACCAAGGACACGGGCTCGGCGTACGAGGGTTTCGTGTCTCTCGATCTCCCAGGACTCGATAGTTGTGACATTGAACAAAACCGAATACAAAGTGCGGAGGAGAAGGATGAAAAGTGCCAGCACTGTGATGCTGTTGACAACAAAGAGAAGAAACAGGTGAGAAAGCTGGCCCACACTGGGACCAAGATACTAATTGGAAGTCAGCATTTGCGCCAGTCCAGGGTGCCACGAAGCAGTCAACTCACACTGGGCAAGTTTCGGTTACCCCAGACAATAGATGCGCGTTCCCAGATCAGGGTCTCCAAGTAGCCCATACCAACCACGGCATAGAACAAGAAGCGGAAAAAGTGCGGGAAAGTAAAATGAGACACGCAATTTGATGTCCATGGGCAGTGGTGGTCCATCTTGGGGATACATCTGAGAAAATGTCAGCAAATATCCAATCACAAACTTGATACATTCCAACCTCTTGCAAGTCTTGCAATGATGCGCGCGCGGTGGCTTGTACGCCTCACATCTACGGCACCATCGCTGCCGACGAGTGGCATGGGCCTTCTCCTCTGGACTGGTATTGGCAGACTTTTGACTTGCCGGCAGTCGGCCAGGATCTACATAGCAAGATCGGAAATAGCAAACCCAGATGCACAGGGCGAAGATATTGATCTTCCAGACTTCATCCTTCCGGAGTGGCACAGACTCGAAGTGAAGGAAGAAGTACTGGGACGTGTACGCAAGAAAACCGATTAGGATGCTGACGGCTGGAATGGCCAGTCGTGATATTTGAAAGTCATCGCCGAACATTTCCGCGTCCGTAAAATCGCTCAAAGAGAGGAAGAGCTGTGGCAGAAATGTTGTTGATCGAACGCCAAGACCTTGGAGATGATGACTAAGCGGATTAACATCGGCCGCGATCGGTCACATTTGATCTTCTTATCATCAACACTTCGTCAGGTATTGCCGATCAGACCGAATTGAACTCGGATATAATATATATCCACTTGCTTGATCGAATGGTGAATTTTAGAGCCATGAAAAGCTGATCTGAGGTCGGCAGAATGCCAATTCAGGCACTTCCCCGGGCCACAGTCCGCGCGATTGGCTCTACATCTGTCATCTCTGATCCCTGCTCCGTGGTCAAGGAGCTCGTAGAAAATGCCCTGGATGCATCTGCAACATCACTGCAGGTTGATATCTCACAGGACAGCTTCACTGCGATCCAGCTCAAAGACAATGGCCGTGGCATTCCAACTGAAGATCATCCGAATGTCTGCAAACACACGTTCACCAGCAAAATCCAAACTGTGGATGACTTGAAACATATTGGCGGCACCTCATTTGGCTTCCGCGGTGAGGCTTTGGCGAGCGTGGCGGAAATGTCGGGCGGCGTCACCATCAGCACACGATCCGCTTCAGAGACTATCGGCACATGTATTAAGTATGCAAGAGATGGCGAGCTTTCGAGGTATGTTGGACAAAAATACGGCGTCACCTGATTCGGACGTAAGCTCATGCATTTGGTAGCTCTGTACGCACGTCTCATCCAGTTGGGACGACACTGCGTATAAATGACTTTCTCAAGTTTAACCCGGTTCGCAGGCGAATAGCGCTCAAAGAGGCGACAAGAACTCTGACAAAGGTTAAGAAGCTTCTTCAAGCATATGCCTTTGCTCACCCATCCAAGAGATTCTCGATTAAAGTGCTCGGGGCGAAGAATGAGAACAACAACTGGATGTATGTTCCAAGTCTCGATGCACAAATTGCCGATGCTGCCATGAAGATTGTCGGGAGAGATGTGTCGTCCTGTTGTGTTGTGAAAAAGTTTGTCTCTGAGTCTTTGGAGGGAAGTGGCTACGAGCTGTCCGCTTTCCTTCCCAAAGCAGATGCAGGTATGCAAGCTCCAGGTGCCCTTTGAAGATGATGGGTTAACCAATATAGATATTACCAAGGCGAATAAACAGGGACAGTTCTTCAGCGTTGATTCCCGGCCTTTATCCACGAGTAGGGGGATTGGCCAAGACGTCGCTAAATTGTTCAAATCCTATGTCCGCGCGGCTGCATCACGAAATGAAGCGGCAAAGTCAGTCACCGATCCGTTCCTGTGCCTTCAGTTGAAGTGTCCAAGGGGAGCGTACGATGTGAACATCGAACCTGGCAAAGATGACGTGTTGTTTGGGGACCGCGAACTTGTACTCGGCATGATGGAAAGTCTCTTTCGCGACCATTACGGACCATTGCCAGATGCTCAGAAAGCGAGTCCAAAGAAGACACAGAAACCACCGTCAGCTAGCGTCCATAGGGACAGTGGGTTTGATATTCTCATGTCTAGAACACGCCGTGAAATCCCTTCTAGTCGACCTGGGCCTCCGGAAATCACCATCGGCATCGCTCCTGCAAGCCCCCTCTCTCAACGAATTGATCAGTTTTCTGGTCCTTTATCGCCTGACTATTCTCGCGCTGGCAAGTGTCCAAACGCTACTAGCGTTCGTGCTGCCAACGCAGAAGACGGAGGCTCGCGTTCCATCAATCCCTGGTCTATTTCGCGAATCAATGCTTCCTTCCAAACTCCACAGAGGCAGCATTTTCCTCAGTCAAGCAGTTCTCAGACTGGTATCCGAACACCTCAACATGACAACAGGCAGCAGGATGACCCATCAAGATCCGTCTACCACTCACCTCCCGAGAGTCCAGAGTTGACAAGCTCTTCAGCTCTTAGGCCCGCATCAATCTCTCCAGTAGCACGCAAAAGCCGATCACGGCTAATGTCAGAATCATCGCCTCAGATGGACTCTATCTTGAGCAACGCCCGCAAGTCAGCACGGCAACGGGACAAAGAGCGATACGGTAATGGTGCGCTTGACACTTTGTTCCAACGAACGACGGGTCCTTCATTGGCTCAGGGTTCTCCACAGCCTACGACTGAGCAGGACGTTCCTATTCCTACATTGTCCGAGCTTGCGCAAGAGGGGTTCCAACCCCAATCTGGAGACGGTTTCAGCAATCGTGTTGTTGATTTAGAAATTCGTGAGCCACGAGTTGACGAGTCTCAGGGTTCAGAGTCCCAAGTATCCCCTGGGCACGTTGGGAGCCTGCCTCTGGGTCAGAGTCAAGAACACCAAGGCTCCATAAATAGTGGCCGAGGCTTTCCAGTCCTAGAAAACTGGGCTGCGAGTCTTCATAAAGATGCCAACGCCGACACAAGTCAGGATTTAGAATGGGCGCTCGACTTCGAAACGCGCAAGAGAGAGGTGAACCAGAGGAACCGAACACGCTCAGGTGGTCGCGATGGTCAGCAGAACAGTCACCATAGTGCTTCCGCTGGACCATCACCCCACAAAAACAGGTATCTCGCAGCAAAAGCGGCATTGGCAGCTGAAATCCCTTCCGTGGTCGGGTCCGTTTTGAAAACATCACTCTCTCCGCACGATCCCAGGGCCTACTTCATGCATCATCGAAGCCAATCGGAGCTTGACAAGGCATCCGAGGGAAGTACCAAACTACGGCGCCTGCACACGAGTCGTCTACCGTTTGAATCCACCCCGCAAGAACATGATACCCACGATATCTGCCTCCCCTTGTCCTCCGACTTGTCACTTATATCTAAGAGCTTCAATTTGACGCGCCGAAACGACGGGTATATTCAGTCCGGCAAAGAGGCCGATATATTTTCTGAGTCTGATAAGGAATCTGTTCTTTCATTCTGGAATGACCGCTTGATCGCCATCATCAAGCAAGGATACAAGACCAGCGATGAATCACAAAGTCTCGAATCCAAAATTGATGTTGCTTCTACCATGAGACAGCATTCGAATCAATTTCACGCCAATTGAATGATATAGGTTACCAGGGGCTATGTATTATTCTCTATATATTTCTTCTCGTGTGCTTTTACCTGCTCACTGCTGCGGTGGAGTTGCCTTTGTATCGAACTATACCCAATGTTTATTTTGCAACATTTGTTATTCAAATCTGCTTCCAATGTTGTTAGCGATTCATTGTTCCTCTCATATCATATTACTTCCGATCTGCTCTACCTATTCCCTGGCCTCAGTTATATCCTGTCTTCAAGTCTATATAAGATTCACAACATAAATACCTAGGTAGAGGGATGACGTACGCGCGGAATCATTTTTAAGGACAAGACGACCTAGTAAACAGAAGACCCCAAAAAGCCTGTTCTTGACAGGCTATTCCTCGGCCCGATTATGGACCCCAATAGATCTTCAGAGTCAGGTCGTTAGGTCGTTGAGGTAAGGTTGGAAACTTGATCTGTTACATAATAGTGACATCAACAACATAGGGATAATCCGCCTCGCGTTAAAGAGGGCTCAGATCTCGGGAAAACCAGCCAGCATCGACAATTCCAATGTTCTAATCAACTTCTTGGGCACTGCAATGGCAGCTTACGATTTGTTCGATCGGCATACCGATCGGCTTCGGACACCGTCGGGAAGAGTCGCGTCACCCACCTTCACAATGACTACCGCAGACGTCGGAATCCTCAAATCAACACTTCTACCCTCTATCGGGCTCTATTCCGGCCTCTCACTTGCAACCTTCGCAGCCGCGAAGACCACAGACCGAGTTGAACTCAAAGACTGGCTATGGCCCTCCGGTCAAGTCTTGAATGCGTGGTGGAGCGCCATTGGGCGACACATGTGCGAAAGCGGAATCTCCTTCTCAGACGCCTGGTCAGGACTCCCCTGGACTGAAAAGGTTCTTCTTGGTAGCGTGAGTCTCTGGGGAACGCGACTCTTTGCACGAATCGTGGGCAGGTCTCTTGTTCGCGGCAAAGACGATTCGCGCTATGACGCGGTGAAGCAAGAGCGTGGATTCTGGAAAACCGCGCTATTCACGACTTTCTTGCCAGAGGCTTTATTCCTCAGCGTGATTTCGCTGCCTTTTACCGTGCCGTTCTCTATGGGTGATACTACACTTTCACTGCGTACGGATTACCAGAATACAGTGCGGGCGTTCGGCGCTGGGTTGTTCAGTGCTGGCTTTGCGTTGGAGGTTATGGCCGATACGCAGCTTGAACTGCATCGCCAAGAACGAGATGATCTGTGTCGACATGGTGTGTGGAGCATTGTGCGCCATCCTAAGTGAGTTGCCCTATTCTAACGCACTCGAAGATATCGTACTGATACCCTGTTCAGTTACTTGGGAGACACTCTCGTCCATCTCTCATTTGCAGTTCTCAACTTTGCGGACTCATTTAATCCGATTGTGCTACTCGGCCCCGTTGCTAACTATGTTTTCCTTCGCTTCGTAGGCGGCGACAAGCAGACGGAGGAGAGTCAGGAAGTCCGCTACCAGGTGAATGACCCGACTAAATATCAGCAGATGCGGGAATGGCGTCAGGAGAACAATAGCTTCTGGCCTTCTGTGCGCGACCTGGCAAATCCTTGGGCTTTGGCCGTTGCGGGCTGTGGTTTGATCGGTGTGGTCGTTGAGGAAGTCCTGAGGACAACTTATGTGATGTGATGAAAGGGATCCTAAAGGTTACTGACAGGGTGCTGTCATATTCAATCCATTCCATTGATTCGATCAAATGTTACTTTACTCTCTTGTAAGCATTCGTTAACGGCTGTCTCTTGGCCATATTCTCCATGTTCGGATTGTCTGAGATATGGAGCCCCCATATATGTAGAGCCACATGGCATCTCCACACAGGATGCACATGATGTCCACACGGACCAAGGCCCTGAAAGGAAAAGATAGGCTAGAAGAACAACATCCGATGCACCTACTGAGAGCTATAAAACTAAACACAAAAGCAGCTTGGCAAGCAGAAGTGGAAGCGGTGAGATACTGCCGGTGCTAAGGTCTCGCCGCCTTCCGACAGCACTCGAACTAGCGAATCTCTGCAGTAACTGAGTGCCGCATCATAGATAATGTCTAGCCTTGTACCCGACCAAGTTCATCTGATTCCTAATTACAAGCCCAGCTAATTAATTAACTAACCAACCAACTAATTTTGCAACATGGGCCATAGCGCGATCCCAAACCAAACACAGATCGCGCATAATGTAAACAACGCGATGAAAGCGGGCCATGACTTGGACCGTTCTGCCGTCACGCTTTTCTGCAAACTGCTCTGATAAGACGCCAGGGTCTACATTGCACTGGAAAATACAGAGCTGTAGCCAATCGCTGAGGAGTGGACCTGCCTATCCCGAAGCGGTTCATCCACTCCATCTCACATCTGCAGGATGCCAATCTCAATCAGCAGGAACTCTGATCCCTCGACATACTGGCAGGATGGTTAACTCTTTCTGGTGATGGAACAGCAACCGACTCCATCGAGTATCCCCTGAATCGGAGGATTTTTCAGTCTTGGCTATACCGTGGCATCGATCGACACGCCTCCCTGTGTCTGAATCACGATCAAGGGCCGTGATTCCCCAATCTTCGGAACCCGCCCACCCGTTCTTGACTGCTTCGCACGAGCGCGTCCGTGCAGATCCCATCTGCCTTTAAGCCACGGTCATATTCAACACCCATTGAGGATCATCATTTTTCGGCTTGCCCACCCATAAACTTCCGCCCGCGTGCGCGGGTCACCGCTGGACATCCGCTCACTACGCTTCCGACCTGTCATAATCCAGATGCTGCCCTTAGCACCCGCCAACCAGTCCGACCCTGCAGGGTATATCCACTCAATTAAACTATTCCAGTATTCCTCATGCTCATCATCATGGTTCTCAATGCGCTGAAAACTCCCTTAGCTTTGCTTGAGGCGTCTCCCAAACTACACTAAGCTCGGTTTCATCTGCACCTGTGCGGGTAGTACACGCGAGAGACATAGGCTGGATGGGTCCACCGGCTGTTGATTACAGTTACAAATGTAGAGACGTCCCTCTCCCTCTTCGACGTATTGAGACCCGTCTTGTCTACCTGGTGCCTGACCATATATACAACTATGCCGGAAGGATCGCACGACCGAGGCATCTTGCGGCGCGTGATTGAGGCCGCCCTCTTCCGCGAAGACAATCACTACCCACCCATGGCTGCCCATGCCGCCGCTGCTGCCGAGCGTAATCGGACGCCGGATTTGGAAGCGGGAAAACGCTTCACTCTTCCGGTCAATGACCCGGATCACCTCATCCCGCCAAACGATAAACTCTTGATCTTCCGCGCCTTGACCGGTATCGACAGCGTCCCTGCTCTCACGTCTGGTGGGCATTTACTCCGTACTGCGCCCAACGTCGGCATCTATACACGCGTCGTGAACAACGAGACCAAATCCGCGCGAGCCTACGTCTTTTTCCACTGGATGATCAACACATGCCTGGGTATCCAAATCATCGTGGCCGCCGCAGTGACTGCCCTCGGAGCAGCCACCGGTCCCCACTCCGCCGTCACAGCATTTGGCGCAATCAACACCATCATGGCTGGTATCCTGACCTATCTCCGCGGCTCGGGACTTCCAGATCGTCTAAAGGCCTACCAGAACAAGTGGAAAAATATCCGGGAGTACATCGAGCAACGCGAACGTGAGTTTTGTCTGATTGGCTGTGATCTCGATGTACAAGAGGAAGTCTTCATAGTGGAGAGCATGTACCAGAGCGTCAAGTCGGAAATGGAAACGGCCAAGAGTTCTGGCGAGGCCAAGCCTCAGCAGCCAGAGGACCCACGCATTCGTCGCTCTTTGCTCCCATGTTCGCACGAACTGTGTGGACATCGAGCTCCTTCGGTGCCAGTCAATCGCTCCGAGGCCCAGTCTCGCCATATTCATGAAGACGAGCCTGTCAGTTCAATTACTGTTCCTGAGCGGACGGCGGAGAAGCCCGAGAAGCTCTAGCCTTGGAATGTGTTCAATCCTCGCTTTCAACACCACAGGCGACCTACGGTGGTTGACTGGGCATTATCAAACTTCAATCGGGAAACCCTCCGATGTCACAATATCTCTGGGTGACCTGGCTCTCCATACGCCATGAATTGGCACTCCATGTTTGATTGCAAATAATCAGAAACCCGTTGAATCCAGGCAGCGTTTCTACAGGCCATAGCCTATGGATCTATGATGCCCACGGATTCTATTTTTAATTTCATAATGCTGATAATGTTATAATGTCTATAATTAAATCTGAAAAAAGCTTTAACTCTTCACAGCAGTGGAAATCTGCCCCGAACGTATATCACTAAATGATTGCACCAATTTTGATCCAAAGTAGAACTCGAACAGTGACCCAATGGAAACGAGAAAAAAGAAGACAGAAAATATCAAAGCCATTCAAAAAAATAGAAAAACCACCGAGACAAGTAAACAAAAATTGAGTTCATCCGCGATTTCTAAACCACACTTCACCCGGACTCGACTACCGCCCGAACAGCCCTTCTCGGCACCGGAAACCCACAACCACAAGCGCAAGCCTCTTCAAAATTTACACCATCCACCACCGAAACCGAGACCAAGCTCACCAAACCCTAAAATGGCCTTCGAAGTAGAACCAGCCAGTCCATCAGACGCACCGCAAATGGCACGCGTCTTCCTGGCCGCCTTCTCAGACGACTTCAACAAAACAATGCTCCCGCGCACAGAGGACGTACGCGCCTGGGTAACAGGGCACCTCGTCGGCGGAAGCGGCGCAAAGAACCACGAAGTATTTCTGAAAATAAACGATGCCGAAGGCAAAATAGTCGCGTTCGCGAAATGGGCTCTGCCGAATGCAGGTCCAGATCCCGATCCAATTCCAGATTCCAAGGAGGTTTCATGGCCCGTGAGCAGCGACGCTGAGCTTTGCGACAGATTCTTTGGGACTATGGAGCGTTATCATCATGAGCTTATGGGGGAGAGGAGGCATTATTGTATGTTGTCTTTGCTTCTTTCTTACCTTTCTCTGCTCTTTATCAGCTTTTGATAGTTATTTCCTGTGTCCCTGGTGTGTGGCTAACGCATGCAGATCTCGAGATTCTCGGTGTCGACCCAGCCTATCAAGGGTATGGATTGGGGTCCAAGTTATTGAAATGGGGGCTTTCTCGTGCTGATGAAGAAGGCGTTGAGGTTTACCTTTGTAGTTCGCCAGAGGGGAGACGGGTATATGAGAAATATGGCTTTGAGGGCAAGATTCCATTCTCGCTGTTTCCAGGGCGTGAACATTTGTTTATGATTCGTCCGATTCGGAAGTGACTTAGATATGTTTCTTATATTGACGTTAACCGTAGCTTAAGTATATACTATTCTCGAGATCTTATATATTTCAAAGAAGTATCGAGGTCGTTAGGTACCCTATAATATTTATTATACATGAAGAAAATATGATATTAGCTTTATAGCTTTTTTGATTAGATTTAGCTTTATTTAGCTCCTAGTTATTGATGTAAATCTGAAACTCCGTGACTCCACGACTCCAAGACTTCGGCCCCTTCGAGTATTCAATACATTCTGTTAACCTCGGAGCTTGGCAACCCTAGACGTTTTATGTAATTCCCGCCGACCTTAGGTAGTAGGGTTAACCGATCAAGATAAAGGAAGAGATAGGTTTGAATTCGTTACGTTTTCGATGGTTTTATGCTTTGCGGGCATATCGATCAAATTGATATGGTTAATATAGGCGCATAAAGCTGATTCCTGCGTTGTATTAAGCCTGCAATTAATAGGTAGCCTGTCAAAGAGACAAGCAACTCCCTGTGGGCGTTATCGGAGCCCGTAGTACAACACACGCGATATTGACGTGCTAACGCGCTTATATTACGCGCTGATTGGGTTTTAGACGCGCATATAGCAGCCTGAATACGTATCTCAATGCTACTATTCAGTTTAGACATAGTGATGTTGGATAGGAAAAACAAGATAGTCAAGAAATTTGAGTGGGTTTTGCACATGGCTAGTTCTTTGTACATGGGGAGACATTCTCTGTGCGATGGTCCGTTATAAATAGCAATCTATGAAAGGGGCCAGGTGGGCAAAGCTTCGGACAAAATGATAAAACTGCGTTATTGCTTTTCTAGAGTTTAATATTAGAAGGAGAATACCTTTCGCCTTCCAACTGTCCATCGACAACATCTTCCGAAGCGAAGCATCACTTTTAAGAGCCAATATTCAAGTCCAACTGACTTCTTCCAATCCCAAATCTACTTCATCAAATAACATCATCATGCCTGCCCGCAAAGCCATCATTGCTGTTACCTCCAAAGGCCTCACCCTGCCGCAAAGCGAGGAAACTGTCGGCATCATCATCACAAAAGTATTGCACCCATACATAGACCTTGTGGACGCAGGGTTTGAAGTCGACCTCATCTCCGAAACAGGGAGCTACACAGTAACCTCATCATGCATCGATCTGACGCGTGGCGAAGACCTGAAGATCTGGAACGATGTGAACAGCGAGTTCCGCAAGAAGCTGGACAACATGCCCAAGGCCTCCGAGGTTGACGGGTCCCAGTATGGCCTGTTCTATGCATCACAGAGCCTACCTCAAGTAAGCGACTATGAAACGTCCAGTGGTTTGCAGAAGATCGCTCTGCAGATCTGGGTCAATGGTAGCGTTATTGCAGCTGTCTGCGACGGTGCCGAGCCCTTTATCAATATGATTGACCCGTCGACTGGGAAGCCTATTACCACGAGGAAGATTGCCATTAAGGCTAAGTATGTTATGATGAATGAGGCGTTTGCTGCGGATCCGAATGGTAGCCATAAAGGTAAGTCATTTACTCAATATCTTCCAATACTGAGCTTGTGCTAACTTTATTTCCAGGGAAGCGTGAAGTCGACACTTTTTGGGTTATTAATGAACGACTTATCACCGGTTCGGGCCGTTGCACTGCTACTTGTGCTATAATGGCTGCACTCGATGCATTCGACAAGCTCTAGATAGTGTAGAGTGAATACACTGGTTGCATTCTCACCAAAGAGATAGAGAAGGAGGAGAGTGCTATTGCTTATTGCTTATTGCTTATCTATCACTTGTTTTGTCTCGGTTTCTTGTCTTTTCTCTCATCATTTATTGCCTTCATGTTTCCGAAAGATGCACCCTGGTCAGAGAATCGGGATTATGATGAATTCAACGACAGAGCAAATCAAGTACAAAACAAAGTCAAGCATAAAGCAGATCATGGGAAGCTTTCATCTCGTCCAGTTATTGCTGTAGTGATGCTGATGTTGAGATGGACAGCCGATGGTACCTCATCATGTCTCATATGCCATGAAGTCTATCCCTACACGCCAGCGTTTCTATTTGGACCCCAACGCATTATCTTCATTTTTGTGTGGGGCCAAGTTTCCATAAGCGCGAAACAATATGCCCAGTTACCAGAAACTTCCGTTCAGCGGAAAGACATACTCCGCCAACAACCCACCCGAGATGGCGGCACCAGTCATCCAGAAGCCCTGCGAAAACCACGACCAGCAGCTCGCCGGGTCCTTGAGATCAACCAAAAACACCATCGCCCCGACAGAAAGGAAACATCCGCCCACCGTAACGGAATAGAAGGCCAGGCTCATGTTGGCGTAATACCCGCAGGCAAAGAGGCATGCACTCATACCCAGGTACAAGACGATCAGAAACAGACGCGCATAGTTCTGGAGGAGAACCGCAGTGCTTTTCACGCCGACCTTCAGATCGTCCTCCAGATCCTGATGGGCATAGACCGTGTCAAAGATGATCACCCACAGAATGGAGGCCATCAACAGGGACAGGGTCGATTCGTCCATCCACGGTTCGGACACCCCCATAGCCGAGCTTCCAATCATGATCCCCCATGTCAGACAGAGTCCCAACACCACCTGTGGGAAGTGGGTATGTCGCTTGGCATAGGGGTAGTATGTGGTCCCCAGGATGGTGGGCACGGTAGCCAGACTAGTACCGTTGGGAAGGAGCAGGAGGAAGAATGCGGCGGCGACGGCTTGGATGCAGGTGAAAATGAATGCGGCGCGGGGGGTAATAGCTCCACGAGGAATGGGGCGTGTGCAAGTGCGGGTGACTAGTTTGTCAACGGGAGCATCTATGAGGTCGTTCCAGGCGTGGCTGGCGTTGTTGCAGAAAAAGCTCCCACCCAGCAGGATGAGGGAGACACGCAAAACATCTTCGACGGAAGATTGTCGGACGCTGGCAGCGTGGAATACACCAAAGAAATGCGGAAAGAAGATGATGAAGAAGGCGGCTGGGGGACTCAGACGACAGAGCTGGATGTACGGGACAAAGGAAGAAGGAAGGTAGTCCACCCATCCACCGGCATGAATACCACCGTATTGTGTGGAAAGAGAGGACTTAGGCTTGCAGTTGGCTATGCCATTGGGCTTCTGTGCTACTTCCATGGTGAGGTCGATAGACAAGGTGGCACTCCAGTAAAAGGGAGGTGAAGGGAAAGCTCTACTAACCCGCGGACAGATAGCGTGATTGAGAGCAGGAGAAGAGAGATGGGACACGGTAGATCTCTCAATGGCATTGCGCTGGCAAATTTGTACCCAGGAGGAGTCCCCGATGACACTGCTGTCGTGGGATCTATACCGGGCAAATCTAGATGGGGGCTCGGCTGAGCACGGTATCTGACCAACGAACAGTATCCTTCATCGTGGCCTTTTAGTAACAAGATTCGTACCTTGGACCCAAAGCTGAGGATGGATGAGGTGCCATCGAAGTATACAGATCTATGAGAAGTCGTTTCAAACGTGAAATTCCGATACCGAACGGTCTTGGTACGAGAGTGTATGGGTTTGGTCGATTTGATCTGCAAGTCAGATTTTAGCCAAAGGCTGAAACAGTACTTTTGAGGGAAAACGAACTGCGCCATCATCATATCGCATCTACCTGGCTGGATGTATGTCATGGCCCGGATCCACTCAGGTAGCTGAATGTTCAGCAATAACCTATCGCCTACTCTGCATCGCCAACACCCAGGTTATCCTCGTATAAGCGGGATCTCACTATCACTATCTTCGACTAGCAAAGTCGGCAGGAAGTGAAATTGTAATGGGTGGAGAGGGTTACATCGGCAATATACAACGCACGAGAAGGAATCTGTCCGTTTCCCGGAGAAAAAGGCACGTCTCAAGCGAGTTCAACAGGAGATACCCACATTACATCCTGCAAAGCGCCTCATTGTTTGCTCTTGGAGGTGACAGAGATTGTTGCAAAGATGATATTGCCAGAGTCTGTCTCGACCAGCAATCCCACCGTCATCACAGTGGTCATTGTAGCATGCATTGGTACGGTGGTGTACTGGGTGTTTCAAAGGGCATATCCACGGCCACTTCCCGGCATCCCGTATAACTACCATGCGACCAAGACCATTATGGGCGACCTGGCCGAGTTAGGGAAGAGGCAAAAAGACATGCAGGGAATGCGCCCGTGGTTCCTCGAGCAGGCGCGCCGTCACAACTCGGCCATCACCCAGATCTTCCTCGGGCCGTTTGCGAAGCCAGCGATTCTGCTCTCAGATTATCGCGAGGTGAATGACATCCTGAGCCATCGCGACGCGGTTGATTTCAAACGAGGGAAAAAAGTGGACGTGTTCAGTGGTATCCTTCCTCATGCGCACCCGGCCATGGAAACCTTCGATCCACGTTTCAAAGAGAGTCGTAATCTCGTCCGAGACTTGATGGCGCCTTCGTTTCTTCATACCGTGAGACTATTTCTTCCTAAGCCTCTCCAGAAAGCCCGGACTAACGGATGACAGGTGAACGCACCTCATACCTATGTGGTGGCCTGCAACCTGCTGGACTTGTGGCGACTCAAAGCCCGATTAGCCAACGGACGCCCATTCGACGTCGTCAATGACATCGTCGAATTTTCCTTCGACTCTATCCTGAGCGCAGCGACAGGATTAGGCCCAGAAGGAGGAGATATCAAACGGCAACTATCATACCTGGAAGAAATCGGCACTTGCATCTTCCAGCCCGACAGTATCATAGGTGAAGTGATGGTATTCCCATCGGCAGGGACATCCACCAAACTGGCTGCCCTCACAGTGAATGAGGAATCCCTCTGGAAGGGCTTCTACATGCCCTGGCCTCGTCTCTACCACGCCATCAACAACCTGCGGCCCTCGGTCAGACATGCAGGCCAGACTCTAAGAGGGTACATTGAATCTCAAATTACCAGAGCCATTCCACGGTTGACCCAGGGCAGCGGGCCGGAATGTGCTCTTGACTATGTCATTGGACGCGAGATCAAGGCCGCACAACAAGCCGGCCGTGAGCCAATGCTGGATGATCCGCGGATCCGGGATGAGATCTGTGGGTATCTGATTGCCGGCCATGATACATCGACGGGGTCCTTTATCTGGCTGATGCGCATGCTTCTGTCCCATCCGGAGGAACAGACCAAGATTCGTGAGAACCTGCGAGAGACATATCCTACCGCATGGGCCGAACGACGTCTACCGACGGCGGCGGAGTTGATCAAACACGCCCCCTACCTGGACGCCTTCTTGGAGGAGGTGCTGCGATTGAACTGCCCAGTCGTGACGATCATGGTTCAAACCAGAATGGATACCGTTGTGTTGGGTCACGCTGTCCCCCGTGATACCCAGGTGTTTTTGAACCTGACCGGCCCATCGCTCAATATGCCATCCGTGTCAATCGACGAGACCAGTCGTAGCAAGACGTCGCAGAAGCATAAGCCGGCTCGCCAGAATTGGGATAACCTCAATCCCGAGGCTTTCTGTCCTGAACGCTGGCTTCGAAAGGACGCGGAGGGGAAATGGGTCTTCGATGCGGCCAGTGGTCCAACCCTCGCATTCAGTGCAGGCAACCGAGGATGCTGGGGAAAGCGTCTGGGACAGTTGGAACTACGAATTGTTTTCACGATTCTGATCTGGTCAGCAAAGTTGGATGTCCCCAAGAAACACGTTTCATGGGAAACGTACGATTCATTGGTCACGGCGCCGAAGAAATGCCTGATGTCTTTGACAGAGCTTTAGTAGATACATTCTATGTAAATATAGATGATGCTGATTACTATTCTAGACAGACTCTCCATAAACCGCCAAGTGTATTGAGAGATTAGAGGCTATTTCTTCCCCTAGATCTCCATCAGTCCATCAATCGAGAGATGTTAACATCGTCCCATAGCGGACACAGCCAATTCTCGAAACGTTCACTCCCAGCCACGCCCGTGTTAGATGCCCTGAGAGGCTTCACCTCCTGAGACTTCCAATATTGAGGTCGGTGCGCGCCAAAGTCAAAGTTGCGCCAGGGATTATCGGTGCTGTCATCAGCAACAAACCCACATTGCAGGACGTTGTCCCCGATGATCAGTCCACCGGGACGCAATAGACGGTGAGGCATACCGGCTGGGATCGTTTCAAGATCGTATCAAGGTCGAACGGATAGCCGGACTTTTGAGCATCGACGAAGATGATATCGTACCGCTCGGAGGGAGCGAGCGTTGCGAGGCTACGTGAAAAGCCATTTTTTCAGTACAAGAACAGATGAATATACAGCCTATTGGTAGGAGGTCACTCGCTCGCCGACATTCTCGTTGGGATAGCGGGCTGGGACCGATTCCTTCGGATATGTAGGCTATATACGGCTGCTTTTAAAGCTACCCTGGACCTTTTGACTGGTCAGCGCCTACGAACTATATACGGCACACTCAGCATTCCTGAACACTATCACAACACTACCCCAACATAGCACACGGTTGCACCGCTATCTCTGCTGAAGCAATGTATAAACCACATCACCCTCTATAGGCACACGAGCAGTCTCTCTTCAAATACCGTATCGTCGTATGAACAACGAATTACCCAACTGTAGCCTGGCTTCACATGTACCATTAAGGCATCCAGGATTGTAACATGGGGGCGGGAAGATGGATGAATCGTCACTCGTGGCGTTGTTGTCGATATTACTCGGATATTACCAGATTGACTCCACTGGCCAATGCCCGGCGGATGTGCTCCTTTGTCAAGCGAGATAACTCAAGGCTAATCTCACAATCGACCGTGAGATCTATTGACCAGGCTGTTAATAAGGTCTAGACCGTCGGCGATACCCGATCCTTCCCGCAGTGGCCCGCGTAAGGCCCACGCGATGGCCTATACGATTGGGTACGTAGATCCCGAGATAATGTCAGACTCGGTTCGATCGCCATCAGACGGATACGGTCCGGATCGGCCATGAGAAAGTAGGTTATTATTAGCGACCGACGGGCCGATGGATAGGGCGGGGTAAATGATTTCGCGGGTATCGTAGACGGTCTAGACCCTGTAAACAGCCTCGTCAATGGATTTTTGGATTTTTCGGTCGATTATGGAATTATGGAATCGGCCTTGGGTTATCTCGCTTGGCAAAGGAGCAATATCGACAACAACGCCACGAGTGACGATTCACGGATCTTCCCGCCCCCACGTTACATTCCTGGATGTTTCAAAGGTACAAGGTGAAGCCAGGCTACAGCCTCATACCAACTACAGTAGAGATAGGGCGAGCGGGTTGCGAGCGAGCTGTCTCTGGGTAGTGATGGCGGAGGTGACACCCGATATGGGCTCTTGGAGGAAGCCTAGTGGATAAGCGTAGCCCATTGAGTGACTGGACTTAAACCTTTTCTGCAGCCGGTCTCTTGATGTTGGAGACGCCCATTCTCAGGTTAGGAGAACATAGGAACAAGACATTGCAATCATGGCACCCTCCGATGCAGATAAAATGGTGTATTCGGACTCCGACGCGCGGGTCGAGGTGTGAGTATCGTTACTATCCCATTCACGACTCAACTAAGATTATTATATTTTGCATAGTCTAAAGAATGCCGTGAGCGGACGCCTCATTCACCATCCTGAACGCTCCTTTGCCCTCGAAGTCACCCTCGACTTGGTGAAGGGGGCCGATTTCTTCTGTCACAAACCGCCCATGCACTTCCACGTTCAAAAAGAATATATCGAATCTATCCAAGGCAGTCTGGGGCTGGAGATTGACGGCCGGGAAGTGGTGCTAACACCAGGTGATGGGCCTTACAGCATCAAGCCGTACAAAGGCCATCGATCGTATCCTCTTTCGCTGGATCGTCAAGAAGATGGCAATACGGTGGTCAAGTTCCTGTTATCGGGTGAGAAGACCGACAGCATGTTTGAACTGAGCCCGGTTTTCTTTGAGAATTGGTACCGGTATCAGGATGATGTGGTTGTTAACGGGGCTAAGATTGACCTGATCCAGCTGTTTAGCGTATGTCCTACTTCCATTCCTATCCCTTGAATGCTTCGGTTTCATGTCTGACTCATGAATACAGACATTTGACGCTGGTGGAACGTACATCTCCCTCCCGTGGTGGGTTCCTTTTGGGCAGACCGTCTCACGCACTATGGGCCTCGTCGTGGGACGATGGGTGGGCGGTTCACTGGGCTATCAGCCTTTCTATCGTAAATGGACATCGGATTGGGCTTTGGCTTGCCAAAAGATGGAATCTTCATTCTTTCAACGGCGATTTGCCGATCGCTCGAAAGAAACGGATACATATAGCAATTGATTCATGTAATTTCATGAGATAGTCCTCCTCAAATTACTCTACATGTCTTCAATCACAAAGTAAACTATCCGCTCCTGTAATTGTTGCTATCTACTCCGAAATGGTCTTGAGTATCTTGTCCACATTTGCAAAGGCTAGTTCTTCCTTGGTCTCCTTCCAGAGCTGTTCCGAGATCTTCTTTCCCTCTGCGGTGTAGACGATCGGTGCCAACCTGTAAACGGTTTTAGTGATAACTTTAATCATGGTACATATAGAGGCAACTCACGGCACAATTTTCTGAAAGGAGAGGAACTCGCCATGCGTCTCCTGGCCATGTTTGACGGCTGCATCGGTGATCATTCGGGCTCCAACAGCAGCGGTATTGGCGAGCCGGCGCATCACGACTTTTGCGATGGCTCCAGAGAAAGTCTTGTCATGCTCACGGTTGAACTCGGAATCGTGAACAGAGCCCGGCGACGCAGCATTGATGACCACCACAGAAGGCGGGACAATAGAGGCCAAATATGACAGGAAGAACTGCCCCAGCAGCTTGGAGACCATCATCCGATCCAGAGGGTCTACCTTAGCATTCTTATGGTCGAGCGATGCCAGCAGCGGAAAGCTTTTTTTCTCCTTGAAGGCCGTCCATGCAGCGACCTCCGATGAGACAATCGTAATCCGACTCGGACCCCCTTGCGCGGCGCGTTTTTCCTTAACCACCGGGAGTAGTAGAATCGTCAGCAGGGCTGTCGAGAGATAATTGACCTGAATCATCTCATCATGGCCCGTTTTTGGGTTAAAGACGCGTGTCGCGTTGGCGATGCCAATGTTCAGCACGACGATATCCAACCGGGGGAGGCTCTTGGTGCGCTCCGCAAAGGCGATGACAGAGTCATAGTCGGACTGATCAAGTTTCCAGACCTCGATGCTATCGTCGGACAGATTCCGGCCAGCAGATAACTTCTTCTTCGCCGTCTGACCTCTCTCTTCACTGCGGACGGCAAGAATGAGCTTGCTCAGTCCCAGGTCGAGGAGCTGCCGGCTGGTCTCCAGGCCCACCCCCGTGTTGGATCCGGTCACCAAGGCAGTCTTGCCCGCGAGGCTGACTCCCTGGACCGGGACGGGCTTGACGGTGAGCTGATTGTAGAAGAAGCGAGGCACGCTGGCCTGCTTTTCCGGGGTCACGTCGAGTTTGGTTCCCATTTCTTCAGTTGATTTGGTGAGATATCAAAGGAGGCCCGGTAAGGTGGGGAAGAAAGGGGGGGGGTGGAATGGTTGTACTGTGTGGAATGGAAGAGTATCTATTGGCTGCGATTAGTCTCTTTGATTGACACGCGGGTCGATCTGCCCTAATCGACAATAGGAAGGAGCCATGCACGTCAGATTATAGTTCGCTCCTTTAAGGCGAACTCTATCTTCGGGTAATTTAGCCCCCATCACGTAACAGCCTTGCCGGATGTGCGATTCGGGGCCTGGTCAGAGCTATTGTCCAATCCAGACCGTAAGATGCTATCGCGACAAGTATATAGCGGCGTGGCCGTCCGGTACCCATCTCGCAGGCATTCCGAGAGGGGTTCAACCACTATCGGTTACTTACAGAGAGCATGAAGCTGCTGAGTGTCCTGATTGGAGTGTCTGCAGCAGGGGCTCTAGCAGCCTCCATAAGCGATGTCACTAAATTCTCCTCCTTTGCGCAGAGCCTCGGGCTGTCCACTGCCGATACCCGTACCCTGGCGGCGCAGTATGCAAAGGCTGGGGACCCCGTTGCTATTTTGAACATTGCGTGCTTGACTGCCCAGGGCGTTCTTGGCACCCAGAATGTTGATACATCGCCCCTCAACCAGACTACTGTGGATGCGAATTGGTAGGATGGTATCACTTTGACCTGGGTATGTTTGGGCTTCTTGTTGACCACACCGTGTAGGTCCGAATCATGCGTCGCAGAGCCTCACTGCATCATTCAGCCCGAGGAAGCCCAGGATGTTTCCACCGCGGTCAAAGTCATCAATTTCTTCCAGGTGAAATTTGCAGTGCGCAGTGGCGGACACTCGCCGAACCCCGGCTGGTCGAGCGTCGGTAGCCAAGGTATCCTGCTCGATTTGTCTCGGTTGAACTCTGTCAGCCTGTCGGCCAATGGCCAGATAGCGAGTGTCGGTCCGGGTCTTCGCTGGGGCGAAGTTGATAAGGCATTAGACGCTGAGAAGGCCGTGGTGATCGGGGGGAGGCTGCCCACGGTGGGTGTCGGTGGTCTGATTCTCGGAGGTACGTTACGAAGATGTCTTTATTTATGGACCGAAAGAAGTGTCTAACAAGAAATTACAGGAGGATACCACCACATGTCTAATCGCTTTGGCCTGGCAGCAGACAACGTGAAGAATTTCGAGGTTGTTCTGGCAAATGGAACCATTGTCAACGCCAATGCGAAGCTGAACAATGATCTATTCTGGGCCCTCAAGGGCGGTGGCCCCAACTATGGCATCGTCTCTCGTTATGATCTTAACACCGTGCCGGTCTACGAGATTTGGGGGAAAATGATGATTTACGCCCCCAATCAAGCCGGCGCCGTTCTGGATGCCTTTACGGAGTGGCAGCTCAACGGAGCCTCGGATGTCAAATCGACCGTGGCCCTAGACATCTCCTTGACGTCTATAGTCATTGGGCTTGTTTACTCCGAGCCAGCCGACAATCCCAGTGCGTTTGCGTCATTCTATGATCTGGAACCGCTGGCGACTCCCGTCCCAGCGATGAACACCACATTTGTCGTCATTGATCAACTCTTGGGATCCGCTTTTCCTGTTTCGAGGGGTCGGTAAGTGATTATTCAAATCACTCTTCTTCTTTAGATAGGACTAATTCATCTCGAGACACGACTATCGCGGCTGCAGTACCCGCATCGACGCCAACTTGACCCGGGATGTCTACAACTACTGGCTGGAGAAGGCCCAGGCAGCTCACCAGACCATCGGGGTCAACCAGACATTTTCTCTTCAATATGTGGGAGAGAACCTCATCCAGAAAGGGATTGAGAATGGTGGAAACGCCCTGAATATCCGATCCGGTCCCCAGCAATGTAAGACTCGTTGCCCTCTCCTGATACGGAGACGTTCTAATGTCGGCTACAGGGTGGACTACCATCGTGGACTGGGAGAATGAGGCTGATGACGAGGCCGCCCGATCCGTTTCCATCGAGACGACAAAGTACTGGCAGAAACTGGCCAAGGAGCGTGGGCTGGATGTGTCCTTTACGTACATGAACGACGCCTCCCGTGACCAGAATCCCCTGGCATCCTATGGGGCGACGAATGTGAAGAAGCTGAAGGCAACTGCCAAGAAATATGACCCCACGCAGATGCTCCAGGAGTTGCAGAACAATGGGTTTCTGCTCTCGAAGGTGTAGGAGGAGGTCCGGTCCGTCTCAGTCTACGCTATCGTCTAGGAGTAATTACACCGACATTATTGGTTAGATGTGTAAATCTAGGAACATATTTACTGAAAGATCAACCAATCGCTTTTCCCTTCTGCCTACTCTATAGTTAGGTAACAGCATTGCCCAAGCGATAGTGGAGACGCCGACGGATCCAGCCTTGGCTTCGTTCTGTGCCTCGTATTGAACCAGGTGGAACCGTAATCTAAATGGTCAGGGATCCCACGCGCCCTCAGCAACAGGGGGCTGAGATTGATGTGAAAGGTTTATCGGGAAGTGGGCCAATGCATGATAACGTTGCAGTTACATTGCTAGCCATAGACCCCTGTCGAGATGTAAGCCGTAGTGTTGAACTACGGCAATGCATGGGTACCGCATTGCATATGCATCTATTCCAGGATTTTTCCGTGATAAAAACAGATAATTATGGTGCACTGGCCAGATACAATGTGAATATGGTCTTCATGATGAATCCCAATTGAATCGTTGGGCTTCTTTCGGTGTTGTTTCCTCTTTCTTGGCCATAAGTACCTTATCCATTATGGACACCCTTTATATCCTTGCTGCGCATGTAGCAGAGCGGCCGACTATCCTTATTGCTGTCGCCTTAGTCGTGCTGTTATCAGGGCTTCTGCGGCTATCCTCCCGGGGAAAGCAGCCGCCATATCTCAAAGAGAGAATTCCATATGTCACCAACACCATTCAGTATCTGACAGACGTGGGGACATTTTTGAATCGAGTAACGTAGGTTCCATACATTCATTTTGTCCTTCTTCCCCCGAAGTCAGCAGTATGGTCTGACAAAATTCAGAACAACGTTGGAAGAAACCAAGAGCAACATAGTCAAATTCCATGTCGGACCGATACCAGCATACATAGTCACCGGCACAAAGAACGTGCAAACAGTGTTCGGTTCCCCGAATATTCTGGACGGCAATTTCCTCCAGCTCATGTTGATGGAACGTCACTGGGGAATGTCTAAAGAAGAAATCGCTATGTTCGCAAACGATAAATCCGGTCGACTTAAGACCCCAGCCCCAGGAACCGAGAACACCCCAGCGGAGAAGAGATTCTGGCGCGGTCACGACCATCTATACGCGGAGTATCTCAGTAACCGCACATATGCGGATGCTCTGGCCGACTCATTCTACCGTCTGTTCTCAGAGAGTCTCAATCAGCAGTCGACGACGGAATGGGACACCGTCAACCTGTTCGAGATGCTAAAGACCTCTATGGCCAAAAGTGCCATTATCTCGCTGTTTGGTTCACGGATCATCGATCTAAATCCCGGCTTCATTGACTGTTACTGGGAGTTTGACGAGATTGCCGGGACTCTCGTCTGGGGACTTCCTAAGTTCCTGCAGCGACGATCGGTAGCGATAAAAGATCGTCTACACACTATGACGAGGAAGCACATCGATTCCGCGTGGGAACACTTTGACTGGAAGGGTCCCGATGCAGAGTCCAAGTGGGAACCGCATTTCGGATCTCGTTTGTCTCGGGAGACTGCAAGGTGGTTGCGTGAAGGGGGTTTCTCAAACCAGGCAGCCGCCGGACACACGTTGGCCTCAATATTTGGGTGAGAGCCTGTCGTGATATCGGAGAGTTCAATTGCGAAATGCGCTAACGTCAATCAGCCTCAACGGCAACACAGTCCCTGTCACTACATGGGCGATGATTGAGCTAATCAAAGACCGAACTCTCTTTGAAGCTGTGCGCACAGAAGCCATGGGAGCCTATATCACAGATCCCACCAGCGGAGCTAGACGGATAGACGTACAAAAGCTTATTAATCTCCCTTTGCTGCAGTCTCTCTACATTGAGATCATGCGACTGCATGTCTCTTTCAACGTGACACGCAAGGTTATGCAGCCCATCCAGGTAGACGGATATATGATTGAGAAAGGGGCCCTACTGCAGACCTGCTCACAGATTGCACACTATGAGGACGCTGTTTGGGCCACGCCAGAACATCCTGCCTCGGATTTCTGGGCCTGGAGACATGTTCAATATGTAGATTCGCGAGATGAGTTAGCCGGGGAGACTATCTGCCGGCCTCGATTTGCCATGAAGGGTAGACCAAGCTCATTCTTTCCATACGGTACGTTTTTCTGTTTCTATCCTACGATACCAGAACTATCGCTAACGGGTCTGTGCTAGGCGGCGGATATGTGATGTGCCCAGGGCGGCATTTTGCCAAGCAGGAAATTATGCTGGCCATTGCAGTGCTGGTGACTAAATTTGACATTGAGTTTGTTGAATGGGTGGACTCTACTGGGAAGCCGTCGGAGAGGCCGGCTCAGGATGATTCCAAATTTGCTGGCTTCATCGCCATGTCTCCGGACCGGGAGATGAGGATTCGGTGGAAAAGACGGTGGTAGTATAATGATAGGGACTTGCGACATACTGCTTCAAGTAGCGTGGTCGAGCCCATTATGTGGAAGCTAACTCATGTTCCACATTTTCATACTAGAAATTGAATGCTGTGGCCGGCTAGGTATACGTCGCGTACATCTAAACCGAACAAATAATAAGATCTCGGTCGGCATGTACGCCGATTCCATGTTGCAGCTAATATTAGGGATCCCAGGGTATTCTGACTCGGTGCCCAAGAGCCCTGCTGAATTCTTTGTGTATAACATGCCTACCTCCCAGTAGTATCTCCACTGCACAAACTTTTCTCTATTGCAATTTCCTTTAGCTAGCACTCATAACACTATTGTAACTATAGGGTGGTAGCTCGTAAGGTCATAGCCTAGAGGTCGCTATATAGATAATACTAGAGCTAATCTAGGAAGGACTAGGACCTAATTAGCTCGCGGGGCTAGCGGAGCTAGAGGTCGCTACGAGACTTTTTAGGTCGCTATATAACTTTTACTAGTTTCAACCGATTGGCCTAAAAATGTAAACCATAAGACGACAATATATAGGAGTGGGATAGCCTACCACACGTCTTGTTGCCTCTGTGCAATCACCTTCTGTTTTATTATCATGCTGCTAAACTAAAGGCGGTCCAATCGAGGTCCTTGGGCAACATCTTCGTCTGAGGCATACTAAATATGCAGCATACTTGAAAACATTCTAGGAGACAGAAATAGCAGAGCTTCCAATATTGCACACCCTCTTATAAACAAAGACGTATCAAATCATAGAGCTATAAGGCTACATCCGGGCTTTATATGCTCTTGTCTATTCATCTGGTATACGTACCGAGTGTATGAAAGCGCACCTATATCTGTAACCACAGAAATGGCCCTAGAACAAACTGGGTATAGCCTGCCTAGAATGTCAAGGGACCAACGCGTAGCGCACAAAGACCCTTTGTATCTAAAGACTACGCACAACCACGGTCTTTCCCGTCACCGACAATCACTCCTTACCAAAGGAACTGATGATTTCACATCCCACCAAAAGAATAGAATCGGGCTGGCCAATCGCAAACCCAACCTGTGGGCGCCCGTAAAACAAGGGTTGAGCCGATCACCGGCTGACTGGCGGCGTCGGGACCCAATCGGGCCGATTCTTAGTATTCCAACTGTGCTGGGACTTGGTGATCCGAGATTTTATAGAGCTGTCTGGAGCGATTGTTGGTCCTGTTTCAAATTCCAATCGGAAGGGCCCATGCGAGGTGTGGAAGCCTTTCATATGACTATTTACATGCAGACCGTTCTTCCTACATTCTTGCTATAAGGTGGCAACCCTTCTCCTAATATCGGACTCATCTAGCCCTTCTTGTCGAATGCAATGGCGTCCAATCTATCCTCCCATGACTCCGAGAAGCAAGGGCCTTTCCGTTCCAGCAGGCCATCATCTACCTTGACCGTCGATGAAAAGGATGAGAAGTTTGCCCTGGGACGCAAAGGCATTCTCGTCGTCTTTACATTATGCGTTCTTACACTGATGGCTGCTCTCGACGGGACTTCACTATCCGTAGCCTTGCCAGTGGGTTATCCTTACGCCATTTATTTTACCATCTGTTGACCTTGAAAGACCATAGCACAAGACCTAAATGGAACGGCCATCGAGGCCTTTTGGAGTGGTACCTCATTCCTATTGAGTTCAACAGGTATGCCAAAACACACCTTACAAGTACATAACTCACACTGAGACAGTATTCCAACCAAGCTTCGCATCTCTATCCAACATCTTCGGCCGCAGACCAATGGTCCTCCTCGCTCTGGTCTTCTTCTGCGTGGGCGCCGTTATCTGTGCAATCGCAACCGATTTTACATACATGCTAATAGGCCGAACCATCCAAGGCGTCGGCGGCGGTGGAATTATCGCACTGGGTGAAGTCATCATCACCGATCTAATCCCCCTGCGCTGGCGTGGTCAATACTTTGGTATCTTGAGCGCGATGTGGAGCGTTGGATCCGTGACCGGTCCTATTCTTGGTGGTAGTTTTGCGGAGAAAGTCAGCTGGGTATGTCCAACAGAATCACCTCCAGAGCAAACCTAATATCAGTAGCGGTGGATCTTCTATATCAACTTCCCCTTCATTGGAATCGGCGGTCTATTGGTCATCGCGTTTCTGAACCTCAATACCATTCCCAGCTCACTGGTTGAAAAGCTTCGTCGCATCGACTATATCGGCACTGTTATCTTCGTTGGCAGTCTATCGTCGTTCCTGATCCCGTTGACCTGGGGTGGAGTCTCATACCCGTGGGATTCATGGCATACGCTTGTCCCGTTGACTATCGGCGCAGTTGGTCTTGCGTTCTTTGCATTCTACGAGTACCGTTTTGCAGCCGATCCCATTATTCCTCCGGTGATATTCCAGAACCGCACGGCAACGACCTCATTCATCAATAGCGTGCTGCAGGGTCTGATTTTGTGGTGCACGCTATATTACCTACCACTTTACTACGAAGCTGTCAAGGAGTACAGTCCTATTTTATCAGGAGTTGCTCTGTTTCCCGAGACGTTCACTGTTGCGCCTAGCGGGGTGATAGCGGGTATTCTCATTACTCTCACTGGGCATTATCGTTGGGCGATTTGGCTTGGATGGGTCGTTTCTACCATCGGTCTTGGTCTGATGTGTCTCATCAAGTCTACCACCAGTGTCATGGGCTGGATTCTTCTTAATATTGTTGCAGGTTTGGGGCTGGGGATTCTTTTCCCTTCTCTGGGATATGCTGTGCAAGCATCAGCAAAGCCGAAGAATCTCGCTATTGCAGTCGCTATGTTCAGTTTCTTCCGTGCTTTGGGACAAGCGATCGGAGTCGCTGTGGGTGGTGTGATTTTTCAGAATGAGATGTATAAGAATCTGCTCAAGTACCCGGCACTTGCTCCCATGGCCAACGCTTACAGTCAGGATGCTGCGGGATTGGTCCAGGTCATCAAGGGTATGGCGGATGGTGTGGACAAGGCGAATCTCAAGGATGCGTATACAGACAGTCTGCGCATTGTGTGGGCGGTTTGTTGTGCAATCTCTGGAGTGGCTCTGCTGTTCAGTTTGTTGACCGAGTCCTATGATTTGAACCAAGCGTTGGAGACCACCCAGGGTCTTCGTGGACTGAACGATGATGAGCCTACTGAAAAGGAGCTGGAGATGAAGACTGAACGGGATATTGAATCGACCGCTCCTATGGCATGGTGACATATGGCTGTAATGACTGATGAGACGTCTGGAATGTATAGTGCAGCTTAATTAATATTCAACCTTAATGACAATTCCTTCACATATACTCCGGTCTATACTGCGTGGCCTCATGGTCATTTTCCCCCTCAATGGCAAAACCAACTCCCCTTATCAAAGTCTTAATTCCCTGTCGTCTCTTCGCAGTCTCCCAAGCCTCAACAGTCTTCTCAAATGGCACGATCTTGGTAATCAATGACTTCAACTCAATCTTCCTCGTAAACGCCAACTCCAACGCCATCTTATAATCCCCCGGTCCATAGCGAAAACATCCCTTGACGTTAATCTCATTCTCTGAGACCGTCGAGATGGGGAAACTGACATTCCTCTGCCAAAGCCCCGTCTGCACAAACGAGCCCCCAACTCTAAGCGCATGAATGCCCATCTGGATGCACGTCTCCGCCCCAGTAGCCTCAACCGCAACATCGAAACCCACAACATCCGTCTTGGTAATATGCTCATTGCGATGCAGACCACGCAGACACTGGGCATTATCTTCTGGAGAAAGCGACTTGGTAGGAATAGCAGTAGAAAACGCCAACCGACCATTCGGAACGAACGAATGCGCAAAATCCAATCTATCCCGACTGGTATCCACAGCGGTAATCATACTCGCCCCGTATTCGCGCGCCACAGCCGCACAAAGGAGTCCAATCGTGCCAGCGCCGAAAACAACAACCTTATCACCGGGCTGCACGCCAACTTGTCTGACAGCATGTACAGCGACAGACAAGGGCTCAACCAGGACTGCTTCGTCCAGTCCGAAAGGCTTTCCCACGCTCTTGGGGATCTTGTAGCAGCAGTCAGCGGGTATCTTGAAATACTTCGACAGGGCGCCGTGGTTAGGCGGACTAGCAGCGAATTCCATCTGCGGACATAGATTGTACTTTCCCAGCTTGCAGCGACTACAAAGACGACATGCGCGGCCAGGTTCGATGGCGACGGGGTCTCCTGGTTGCAGGGTTGTCACTGCGGGGCCGATGGCGTGTACGACGCCAGAGGCTTCGTGGCCCATTACCAGGGGGTTTTCTGGAGAGACAAAACGCTTAATGCCTCCATGAGTCCAGAAATGGACCTGGTTGGGTTAGTAGGGATTGGTATTATGTCTGGGGTGGACGCGTACGTCACTTCCAGATACGCCGACGTAGGCGATGCGGATAATCACGTCGTAGGGGTCTTCGATTAGAGGTAGAGGCCGATCTTCGAAGCGGACATCTCCTGGGCCGTAGAGTAGACATGATGGGTTCTGCATCGCTGGTGTGGAGTTGACGGTTTGGAGCCAGTTGTTTACTGGCGATGAACCCTGGGTGGTTAACACTGATGCTTCCTCTGCCTGGGGCAGTAAATGTCCGATCATATTATTGAAGAGCGGTGTCAGAAGAGCAGGTACAGTAATAGACTTTCGAGTTTATTCAGGTGTGATCATGCTCGGATGGGAATACGAGAGATGGTAACGTCAAAGGAGATGAGTGGGGAAGAAGCACAGAGGGACAGAACCCCACTGTTTCCACTGCGGCTGGGAACCCCGGACTACGACAAACATGGAATACAACGAGATTAAAGGAACTAACGAAACCTTGAAATCATTGTAATCTGTCCACAGGAGATCCATCAAACTCCGTCCGAAAAATCCAACAGAAACAGGGGGTCATAACATCGTTGGAGGTAAACAGCACAGTAGACCAGCAGATATCAACCACGGCCCATCATACGCAGTCGCTCTTTGATCATATCCATCTCTTTATCCACATCCATCGCAGCTCTCTTGTCCGTCTTCTCGTGGTCTCCTTTCAATACAACTGATCGATACTCCCCGTCACCATCTGGAGCACCGACGGTCACCCAGACAAATTTAGTTCCGTGGCTTCCAGTCTGCGAACGCTCCTGGACGCCCTGCCAGAACATCTCAGGGGGTATGGAGTCATCCCCGGAGGTGGGATAATTGGATGGAGGACGACCGCCAAGCCGACCATGCTTGATCCACCCTTTCAGGACATCCTTGATGAAGCCGATCTTTTGGACAAAAGAATTGGCTTCCAGGATCTCGCGAATTCGGTCCTCGACCGCATTTGCCGAGTCACCATTGGCGATGTTCAGAAAGGTCGCTGCTTCATCGGAGGCCACAGCCCGAGTGTCAAATCCGGAGGGGTGCATCTTGCCCTTGGCGGAGAAGTAGCGGGCAGCCGAAGGCGAAAGATGGTAAAAGTCAACCCAGGGTGAAGAGCTGCGGGTACGACCGGGCGAGATGACGAGCTTGGTGTGATCGGGGAAGTTGAACTGGAAGGCACCATCACCAAAGCCCCAAATGCCAACGTTGCCGAGTCGCTGATAGAATTTGATGAACTGGGTGTTTGTACGGGTGGATAGTTCATCATTCAGACCCTCATCGCCATGGCGACCGAGGGATCCGATCATGTATTTGCCGAACTGGTCGACTAATTTGATGCGTTTAATCTTCTCGGCATCTGCTCTGTCGATTTCTGATCCGCCGTTTACGCGCAGCTTCATCACTCGTGGGCTCTTGGCATCAAACAGGGCTGGGGACACGTATGACCGGCGGATGCCACGACATCCTAGCAGATCATCGTCCTGGTTCTCGTAAAACTCAACTGGGTTGCCGTTGCGAGGGATCAGCTGGTCTGCCTCGGAGTACGGAATGCCTTTCCCTTCTTCGCTGTCAACACTGCGTGCCTTCCGACGAATGTGTTTTTCGCCGTCGCGCACCAGAACACTTGTAGCCGGTTGACCGTTCTCTCCTCGAAAAACACATCCCACGCTGCCATCGTCGAGAACGTAGCCAATCCCGTACCGGTTGGTGTAGTCGACCCACTTGATGACGTACGCATGGGGCTGTTTTCTCGAGCTGCCTCGACGCCGAGCAGGGGCGTGGTTGACCAGGTTCGACAACATTAGGCGGATATCAGTGTTCACGTCGTTGAGGGATGTCCCAGGCAGAAGATCGCATAGATCTTCCTTGTGGAAGAGCGGGCTCAGGCCAAGGCTAGAACGAGCCTTGTTCCCTGATGCTGTCTTGCTGTTTGAGCGGGAGATTCCGTGCGCAGTGGATGAGGACTTGGAGCTCTGATTTGAGGACGAGAACTCCCCGATCGGAATCTCCTTTTGTCGCTCTGCTCTCTCGGCAACAATTCGTGGGTCTTGTCGAGTTGATGATCGCAGAGGTGGCTGACGACCGTCCATTCTGCAATCGTCTGGTCGGACAGACGGCTTCACTTCAGGCATAGAAGGATAATAAGGCCCTTGTCCGGCAGCTTCCAGTCTTCGGGATTGAGAGCGGGTTTTGCCATAAGTGAGGCCAGATGGGGTACTGGTGGACTTTACTAATTGAGGTGCCATGTTCTCACGCAGGGTAGGGGCATTCGAAGCGGAAACCATTCTGCGTGTACGAATAGGGCGGTCGGCCAGGCCGCCTGGAAGTGCTTCGGCACTAGCAGCAGGCACTGGTTCGGACTCTCTGGGATCACGATACGCTCGGGAAGACGGTTCGGGCATGCCAGGAGGTTTACGAACCGAATCCATTCCTGGGCGAGCCTGTCGTCGAAGCGTTGCGGCATGGCTCTGCCCTTCCATTCTTCGTTGCTGTGCAGCTGCAAGAGCTGCATTGGTCCTGGTTGCTGCCATGGGATTGGGGCGAACAGACACACTGCGTTTGGATAAAATGCTACTATCCAGGGCAGACTCCTCTGTCCGAAGTGTCTTTCTCGAGGTATCCATCAAGCACCAGTCACCCTCATCATCATGTGGCCATCGATAAACAAAATCCTCCGGTAACGGGACGATTGGGCGCAGTCCTCTGGAATCCTCGGTTTCGCATTCGGAGTACGCTGATTTTGAGCAGTTCCTGCCCACAGACTTTCGAGCTGTTCCATCAGGTTTTCGTCCGACACCACACAAGGAATAGAAGGCGGCCTTGCAGGAATAGTACCGTTGACTGGGGTCATCCACCTGGTATACATATGCGCGCAACTTCTCATCCGAATCCAAGCCGTAACCACGGATCATAGCATCACCCCGCGGGGATGCATCCTTCAGCCAGACTGGCTTGTTGAAGCGACATGCGGGATCCAGTTGGCGAGGTATACAGCCATCATACATGTTGAAGAACGGGTGCTCGACAATGTCGTCAGGATCGGGACGCTCTTCGTCCACCAAGTTCAAGCAAGCGCTGACCAAGTCTTTGGCCTCATCTGGGATATAGTTGTTGTGCTCGGACTCCTTGGGCCAGACATAGGTGAGGCTTCGCACTTTCTTGTAGATCTCTTCTTGGGTTTTTGATTGGAAGGGCGGGTATCCAGTCAACATCGCAAAGCTGCTCACGCCATTAGCAGAGTCCAAAAAGGCCGAGCAATGTGTCTTACCAAATAACGCCGAGTGACCAGATATCCACCTTTTGGGTGTGTCCACCTTTGCTCTTGTCGAGTACTTCCGGTGCGATATAATTGGGAGTTCCACATAATGTGTTTCGTCGCTTCGCATCCTTGTCCGACAGAATAATCGCAGCCAGTCCAAAATCTCCAACCTTGATGTTCATGTTCTGGTCCAAAAACAGATTGCCCATCTTCAAGTCCCGGTGGGCGACAAACCGTTTGTGCAGGTACTTGACCGCCGCGCAGAGCTGAATCATGAAGCGTCGCACTTCTGGCAAGCTGAGACACCGTCGCTTTCGAACCATATCCATCACTGAGCCGTTCGGACATAGCTCAAGCACAACATATGTGCTTTGGCCAAATGCGAATGCGCGGAAGAATTGGACAATAAAGGGGTGACGCATCTTGGAATGGATCTGGAGCTCCGTTCGAAACTGTAATTGAAATTAGCGCGCTGGTTTTGAGGCCTGCTGGCGCAGCCAAACTCACTTTTTCTTCCATCTTTTTTTGCGGCATGTGCGACTTGACGACTTTCATTGCAAAAACGCGGTTATTGCGCGCAAGTGTGCCCTCGTAGCATACAGCAAATCCACCTTTCCCCAAGAATGCGCCAATTGTGTAGCGCTCCGAACCATCCTCGGGCTCAGTCACTATTGATGGTGGCGGGTCGGCATGGTTCTTGGATGTCGACGGTTTTGGCGCAGCAGCAGCAGCAGCATGTTTGTCGTGTCTATCGCCCATTTTCCGGGCCAATGCAGCCTTGGGCTTTATCATCTGATTTGTGCTGCGCGGTGAGAGGGCCTCCATTATGCGTTGAATTAACTTTTTGCGGTCGGCGGCAAATCAGGATAGTCGCAATATGTCTTCCGTATTATCGCAACCTCGAAAAGGGATATCAGGCGTAAAGGTCATGCATGAAAATAATCAAATATTAATCGGTGGTGCAAACGGGGGTATCAAGGTGCGGCAAGATTGGCATCCCTGTAGCAATCAGAGGTCAGTACCGCACTCCACCGTCGGCAAGCCGAGTCGGGGATGGCAATTGGAATTGAGGGAGGTAGGATGAAACACACCAAAATGCAAAGCGCTAAAGAAGAAAAATCTGTACAAAGCTCGCACAAACCGACAGGGCGCAAATCGACCGGGAGTTGGAGTGGGGAGAAGGAAGCCAAAGTGAAGTGTCGGGGTGTCGGGCCATAATAGTTCTCCCAATACGGAAATCGATAAACAGTGCTTTTTAAGTCACATGACTCCATGCTCAGTGCCCTCTTAGCAACCCGTTTTTGCCGATGGCCGAGCTTGAATATTTTCATTTCTCCTTATTATTAGATGACAAAGTAGGGATCTACTTGGTGGTCTATTGCGTCATCATCGAGGCTACAGTTGAGGCAGAAGTGGTGGTCGAATCTTAGAATGTCAAAATTCGTATATTTTGACTCGCATCTGTTGATACCCGAACTACTATTTGGCAATGAATTAACCCGAGTCCACATCGTTTCGCCACGCCCAATCTGACGTACATGAATATCGCTTGAACTAAATGAAACATTTGACGCTATACAATCAATTCACTAATCGTTATCGCAGCCTCCCTTCAGAGCTGTCAAAGTTTTCCGGGTTGTTGACTCGGGGGATACGTGACTGGCCTGCCTTCTCAACAGGGCTAACTTTTTCTGCATATTGCTTAGGAGGTGACTGCGCAGGCTCTGCTTGATGTATGTATACTATTTCAAGTATCGCCAACATTTCCATGGCTTGCTGTTTACATCTAGCTTGGCAACCGTCGATTGACAGAAGCATTGATAGAGTTAGTAGTTACCTACCACGCTAGCCCACAAAACTATACATAACTATCCCATGGTTTTCTATCAAGAGATTTCTCATCTTTAACAGGTTCCTCCAGAGAAATTCGCATATCCAGATAGAAGACAAGTTGGAATTCAAAGCTTGGAGCGAACAGAACGCATAGCAGATACACCCAGGTGTACTATGCTGGAAGACTGTTCAAATCCGCTAATAGGATTAATGAAATATGTAGCTAGTGAAGGCATTTACCAGCATGTTCTTTTAATCCTTTTTGCCGCCAAGTATAGCCCGGATTTTTCCCAGTTGCCGCTCTAGCACGTGTTGTTTGAATGCCACTTGTGAGCAAGACAATCAGAAGGTCATTCCCGAGGTCGACGAAACTTGAAAAACATATTTCCGAAATACCCTAGAAAATGCCGTTTGATCGACGCCTGGAAAGAGATTAGGCATGGTTCCTAAGCTTTTCGGAATAACTTCCAGGCTTGGCCCGATCAAGCACTGCTGACTCACCATCTAAGCCGCAGTGGGGACGGTGTTTCTAACAACGTCACGGCGAGGATTCACATCTGCATTTGACATGCTGGTCTTGCTCACCCGCTGCCTATAATGTCGCTAACACTTAAACTCTCATCCCTTGCTATTCGCACCCTCTCTAAGCCCATCGCCGTACGTTCAAACCATGCTTGGAATCCACGCCGGAGCTAAGCTGACAAGCTGCAGAACCAAATCAAGGCACAGGCGCGCGAACATGAACACTTCCGACGCCTCTGTGTATCAATGGCACAAGCCCTCCATCGCTTCGACATGCGTCTCCGATTAGGATCCATCCGTGACACCAGTGCCTCTCAACGACGAGCCGCTGCCGAGGCGGAGCTGAAGAAGCACACCCCGACATCCCCCACAGCGAAGACACAAGAGGAGACCAAGGCTGAAGAGGAAGCCATTGTTAAAGCTAAGGCGGCGGCGGAAGAATCAGCGAAGCCTCGCCACTACCGCATCCGACCCTTATCCGAATCCAAAGCCATCGAGTCTGGCGCAAACTTTATCAGTGAAACCTTCTTGTTTATGGTCGCTGGCGGATTAATCTTATTCGAATCATGGAGATCTCGTCGCAAGGAAAGCACGCGCAGAGGTGACGTCGAGGAGCGATTGGCTGTGCTCGAGCAATCGGAGAAGATTGCGGTCCAGTCATTGGTAGCGCTGGAGAAGGAACTGCTGGCGATCAAGGCCAAGCATGGCGAACTGCCAAAGACAGCACATCGGATATTGCCTCGCGAAGTGTGGGATCTTGAACCAGAACTGAAAGAGCCGGAAGTCGAGGAGACTTGGTGGTCCAAAGCCATGTCTTATTTGTCCTTTGGGCAGAGTGCCTCCAGCACTTCGCAGACAGTACCTGCAGACCAAATCTCAGCAACGGATTCCAAGGAAAACGGACAGCCGGCTGGGCAACCGGCAGCACCACCGGCAGGCCAGAACCAATCCTCTGCGACCAAGAGTTCATAAGACGATTGCTCACCAATCGAACATGTTTTTGTATGCATTGCTAGCGATTGTGGTTGATTATTGATTCAAGGCATTCTGCCGGGCTACCTTGTTGCTCTTGCAAAGTCTGGGTTATACCCTGTTCCTGACACCAGTCAACACCTCTCTTATTGTCAATACCTGTTTGATAGAGTCGCCCCTCCTTGGACAGCGCCTTGTGATACCCTCCACTCATCCTTCGCAAATAGATCTCTTTCTGTACATACTCCTAGTCCGCAACTTATCGAATCTAGATTATTGCATAGTATAGTACACATGGCAGGAGAGGAGCAATACAATGACGTGGGGCTGTTGACATCTGCTACCGTGAGAATTATGGACCCTCAGCAGTGACGACACATTAATATTGGCGCCTAACGAGAGCAGAAAAAGCAAAAGACCCCACGCAAGGGCGCTTACGAACCCCCGGGCGTTCTTACATATGCCCAATGACGTCGATGCTACTATTTTTGACCCGCTCCAGCCACAGTTGAGTTCTTTTGAGTACGGAGTACATAGGTAACTAGAAACGCAAGACTTTATTTATATAATCTAGTGGGTAGCCATTGATAGTCTATAGATGAGAGCAGAGAGTACATAGAATGAAATGCCGAATCACCCGAGAACCAAAGCACAATTCGCCCCTGAGGCAACAGCGGAGACTCCGGTGTGGCGCAGGCCCAAAGTGTTTGGTGGGTTTGCGCGTTGTACGTAAGTCGGCCTTCCGCTTTCCCTAGAGAGATCGACACCCTGGTCTCCTGTGCTTGACTCTTGCAATTCCCTTCGGTCCAGGCTTACTTTCGTTTTACTTGGTGTACCTCATATTCGTCGCCTGGGCGCGAAACACAGAGAGGTCGACATAACATGGTGAGTGAATGCATCTCCAATAATAACGATCGGAGCGGGGAGAGGCTAACCATTCCTCGTGCTTAGGGTCAATCACGACGCCCCGTAGGCGGGGAGAAGAAGAGTCGCTTTGGGCGCAACAAAGCAGTCGCCGATGTGGGCGATGGCCGGCAGTCCGGCAAGCCCCAGGTCAAGAAGGCCGCCTTCGAGACCTCCAAGAAGAAGGAGATCGGTGTCTCCGACCTTACCCTGCTTAGCAAGATCTCCAACGAAGCTATCAACGAGAACTTGAAGCTCCGTTTCCAACATGGCGAGATTTATGTAAGGGAGTGCCGTCGCATGCGGACTGCGGGGTTGCGGTGCGCGGACCAGAGCATGGGCTAACGATGTCATACCAGACCTATATCGGACATGTGCTGGTCTCTGTCAACCCGTTCCAAGACTGTAAGTGGTCTCAGCGAGGTCTCAGTAGATGGATCAGGTCACTAACATGCGATTCCCTACAGTGGGCATCTACACCGACAAGGTGCTCGAGTCCTACCGCGGCAAGAACCGTCTCGAAGTCCCTCCCCATGTATTCGCAGTCGCCGAATCGTCTTACTACAATATGAAGTCCTACAAGGACAACCAGTGCGTAATCATTTCGGGAGAGTCCGGTGCCGGAAAGACAGAGGCCGCCAAGCGGATCATGCAATACATCGCCAGTGTCTCGGGCGGCAGCGACTCATCAATTCAGCAAACAAAGGACATGGTGCTTGCCACGAACCCTCTGCTGGAGTCATTCGGAAACGCCAAAACTTTGCGCAACAACAACTCGTCGCGATTCGGCAAGTACCTGGAGCTGGAGTTCAACGCCCATGGCGAGCCGGTGGGTGCCAACATTACAAACTACCTGCTGGAGAAGTCTCGGGTCGTGGGCCAGATTGTGAACGAGCGAAACTTCCACATCTTTTACCAATTCACCAAGGGCGCCTCGCAGAAATACCGCGACAACTTCGGCGTCCAGCAACCGCAATCCTACCTCTACACGAGCCGTTCGAAGTGTTTCGACGTCCCCGGAGTCGACGATGTCGCCGAATTCCAGGATACCCTTGATGCGATGAAGATGATTGGAATGACCGAGGCGGAGCAGGATAATGTCTTCCGCATGTTGGCTGCTATCTTGTGGATCGGCAATGTTCAGTTCAGCGAGGATGACTCGGGCAATGCTTCCATTGTAGATCAGTCGGTGGTGGACTTTGTCGCATACCTGTTGGAGGTGGAATCCGCCCAGGTCAACAAGGCCCTGACAATTCGTCTGATGGAGACCTCGCGTGGAGGTCGCCGGGGTTCTGTCTACGAGGTGCCGCTTAACACTGTTCAGGCCTCGGCTGTCCGGGATGCTCTGTCCAAGGCGATTTATTTTAACTTGTTTGACTGGATCGTGGAACGGGTTAACCAGTCCCTGACTGCTCGGAGCTCTATTGCCAACTCAATTGGCATTCTGGATATCTACGGATTCGAGATTTTCGAAAAGAACTCTTTCGAGCAGCTCTGCATCAACTATGTTAATGAAAAGTTGCAACAGATCTTCATTCAGTTGACGCTGAAGGCGGAACAGGATGAGTATGCTCGCGAGCAGATCAAATGGACACCGATCAAGTACTTCGACAACAAGGTGGTGTGCTCGCTGATCGAGGACAAGCGGCCGCCTGGTGTCTTTGCTGCGCTGAACGATGCCTGCGCGACCGCGCACGCCGATTCTAGTGCCGCCGACAACACCTTTGTTGGAAGGCTGAACTTCCTTGCTCAGAACCCCAACTTCGAAGGCCGTCAGGGCCAATTCATTATCAAGCACTATGCTGGTGATGTGAGCTATGCAGTTGAGGGCATGACGGATAAGAACAAGGATCAGTTGCTGAAGGACTTGCTGAACTTGGCCGGATCCAGCAGTAACCCATTCGTTCATACTCTCTTCCCCAACCAGGTGAACCAGGATGACAAGCGACGGCCGCCCACCGCAGGTGACAAGATCAAGGCATCTGCCAATGATCTTGTTGCTACTTTGATGAAGGCGCAGCCCTCGTACATTCGAACCATCAAGCCTAACGACAACAAGGCTCCCAAAGAATACAACGAGGGTAATGTGTTGCATCAGATCAAGTACTTGGGTTTGCAGGAGAACGTGCGCATTCGTCGTGCCGGTTTTGCCTACCGTCAGACCTTTGACAAGTTTGTCGAGCGATTCTACTTGTTGTCGCCCAAGACCTCCTACGCCGGAGACTACACCTGGACTGGGGATGCAGAGTCTGGCGCCAAACAGATCCTGAAGGATACCAGTATTCCCGCGGAGGAATACCAGATGGGTATTTCCAAGGTCTTTGTTAAGACACCCGAGACCCTCTTTGCACTCGAGGCCATGCGAGACCGCTACTGGCACAACATGGCTACCCGGATTCAGCGTGCCTGGCGCAACTATCTCCGGTACCGCATCGAGTGTGCCATTCGTATCCAGCGCTTCTGGCGCCGCATGACCGGAGGAATGGAGTTGATCAAGGTGCGTGACCAGGGTCACAAAGTACTGCAGGGCCGCAAGGAGCGCCGGAGGATGAGTATTCTGGGCTCCCGTCGCTTCCTGGGTGACTACCTCGGTGTGGCAAACAATGGCGGACCCGGTGAGATGATTCGTAATGGTGCGAACATTAGCAGTAAGTCATCATATCTTTTTGCCAACGGGATCGCCCACTAAATGTTCTTAACAGGCTCGGAACAAGTTCTATTCTCCTGCCGTGGAGAGGTCTTGACGTCCAAGTTTGGTAGGTCCAGCAAACCGGCTCCTCGGATTATTGTCTTGGTAGGTTTACCGCTCTATCATTTCTTGGTCTCTCCCCTTACACTTTACAGACCAACCGTCATGTCTACATCGTGGCCCAGAGCATCGTCAACAATCAGCTTGTCATTGCGTCTGAACGCACTATCCCGATTGGCGCCATTAAGACTGTCAGCACTTCGAACCTGAAAGATGACTGGTTCTCGCTGGTTGTCGGTGCTCAGGAGCCCGACCCGCTGCTCAACTGTGTCTTCAAGACTGAGTTCTTCACCCACTTGTCAAATGCCCTGCATGGGTCTTTGAACTTGAAGATTGGCGAGACGTGAGTACTGCCCTAATATCCATATGGTCAGTTACTAACAGGAGGCAGCATTGAATACAACAAAAAGCCCGGCAAGCTGGCCACAGTCAAGGCCGTCAAAGATCCCCAAGCTGGCAATGCCGATTCCTACAAAAGTAGCACAATTCACACCAGCGCCGGCGAACCTGCCAGCTCCGTGTCCAGACCTACTCCACGGGGCAAGCAAGTTGCTGCCCGACCTGTCACCACGGGCAAACTGCTTCGACCTGGTGGTCCCGGTGGTGGTCCATCGAAACTGTCCGCTGCTGCTCGGAGACCTGCGCCTGCCGCGCAACCTCTGCCCCAGTCCACGCCAAAGCCCGCAGCTGCGCAACCGCGCATCGTCCCTCAGCCTGCTGCTGCTGCTGCTGCTGCTGCCGCCGCACACACTCGTAATGGATCTTCGAGTTCTATGAGAGGCCCACCGCCACCTCCCCCGTCTGCACCTCCTGCCTCGAAGAAGCCCACCGCCAGGGTCCTGTACGACTTTAACAGCGATCGTGCGAATGAGCTGTCCATCCGGACCGGCGAGATTGTGCAGATCGTCTCCAAGGAAGCAAACGGTGCGTTTAAATTCCAATGCCCTACCCATAGAAAAAGTGCTAATAACTCCAGGCTGGTGGCTATGCATGAACATCACAACCTCTACACAAGGCTGGGCTCCCGAGGCCTACCTCGAAGAGCAAGCAGCCGCTCCAGCGCCCAAACCCGTGCCTCCCCCGCCTCCCGCCGCGCCTCGTGCAACTCCCAGTCCGGTCCTCAACGGCGCATCCAGCGTTGCCGCCGCCAAGTCCAAGCCCGTCCCACCCGCACCCCCAGCCAAGCGGCCCAACATGGCTGGCCGTAAGCCTGCACCTCCGCCTGCACCTCGTGACAGCACCATGAGTATGAAATCAGGCGACTCGTCCGGTGCAAGCGGCCGCGGTACGCCAAACAGCGCCTCGAACGTCAGTTTGGCCGGTGGTCTTGCGGAAGCTTTGCGCGCGCGGCAGAGTGCGATGCAGGGAAAGAATGACGATGATGACGAGTGGTAGATACATACTCTAGAGGGGTAGATAGATGCGCAAGTCGGTAGTTGTTCCGTTTCTGCGCTTAGCGTTGCAATTGTCTTTTCTGTTTTTTGTTTTGTTTGCAGAAGAGACCCACGGTATGTGCATTCAGTCAGGCTTTGATGATGATAGTTTCATTCAGTCATTTTCAGTTTACTGGTTGTTGGATCATGGACTGGCGGGTTACCCTTTTACCCTCCCCTGCTTTTTCTGCAGAGTAGGTAGAGAGTCGAGTTTGGAGTATATAGCGTTCTGAATTGAGTCATTCGAGCCAAATTTTATCATAGGTCGTATTCCTGTCAATACATGATGCTACTCATACTCCACCATCCATAGGCATCATCCTTACTACCTCCGAGGTCGGTACTAGACTGACATGGGGATGAACGATATCGCTATAGCTTCGAACTCCTAAGAAAGGAACTTACTAGCCAGACCCATAAGACCACTAGGACCACCAGTTCCCATACCACCACCACCCTTCATGTACATTTTCAAAGCCATCTCAGCCGCATTGTTAATAGCAGACTGCTTATCGCCAGACTAACCACTCATTAGCATCAACCCAACCCATCAAGAACTCGAACTCACCATATTAGCCCCACTCCCCTCCTTCTCATCCCAAAGCTTGCCCGCCTGAGCCATAGCCAAACCAATCAACTTATTCTTATCCATACCCCCATCGTCACTGCCACCCCCAGTAAACATCTTCAACGCCTGCATAGCAGCACCCGTACCAACAGTACCAGAGTCATGAGTCTGGCCCCCCTCACCGGACCCATACATAGCCTGATGAGCTTTGACAGCATGTTTCTCGTCGATATCGCCGTTGGCAGCGGACGACGCACGACCCTGGATGAAGGACAGCGCGTTGGAGAATAGGTCGCTGTTGCCGGAGTCATGGTGGGATGCGTGCTGGGCTGCGGAGAAGTCGTCGCCGCCGGAGTAGGGTTCGCGGCCTTCGTAGCGGGTGTCGCGGTACTCCTGGTTCTGAGAGCCGTAGCCCTGGTTCTCGGAGCGGCCTGAGAAGTCGTTGGATTGGTCGTAGTAGTTGTTGCTGGAGCCGCCGCCGCCGTATTCGGAGCGGTCGTTAGAGTTGTAGCCGTAGGACATTATGGGTAACTAGGTTGGGTGATGGGTGAGGTGGTGAGGAAAGAAAGGTGATGTGATGAAGGAAGAGAAAAGGGGATGTGGAGGGTTATGTTGGCGGGGTATTGACGTTGTTTATGATTTGCCTTAGTCGGAGCGGGGCAGCTGAGCTGAGGTTCCACTTTTGATCTTTTTTGAGTCGGTTGAACCTGGTTATGTTATGCGTATGTGTATGTGTACAGAATAGTTAGGGGCTGGTGCGAGTCATTAATACTTGCATACTGGTGTTTATTCGTGTACCTAGTACTTATGCGTGACTGTGATCAACAACAATGCGTGGTGTTTACACGTATTGTGCCATATTGATTATTCTAGCCATTTACCTCCTGTACAGATTTTCCAAAATACGTATGTATCTGACTATTCCAGTCACAAGCGTGTATTAGGCATGATTCTGGGTAATTCAACAAAAACGAATATCCGACATAGCTATATTGACAACCTTCACTATTTCGGGACCTCGGGCCAAGCATCCACACCATCTAATAACACCATCCCCATTCCCGAATGAAGATGCGTCTCCATATGACAATGCAGAAGAAACGCACCAGGGTTCTCAACATGATACCGAATCGCAAGCCAAGCAACACCATTCGGTGCAGTGACAAAAGTATCCCGATAAACAGGAGTCTCCAAAAAGCTCTGCGGTGACTTATCCATAGCTTCTTCAATAGAGCTCCATGTAAAAGTGCCCGAATCCTTCCCAATCAAAAAAGCCTTATTAGAATGCTTATGAATAGGATGAGGCGGCTGAAGCTTCGTCGGCTCGGGAATAGCCAACTGGAACACGATATCCACCCACGTATCATTCCTGGTCTCGATCTTGAGCGAAGATTGTAACCCCGGCGCCTGTGGATTTAGAAGGGCAGGCTCCATTGCAGCGAGGTTTGCTGGAAGGAAAGAAGTTCCATCCAACGTCCATTCCCAAGATGAATTGATACGTCCAAGAGTCAAGAGATGGAAATCATCAGCCGTATGTGCGGGTAGAATGGCGGGATACGGTGGAAGACGAGTCGTGTTTAGCTCAATCACTTCGGCCGTTGTATTGACACCACCATAGTCGATGTAGGGTGTTGATTCCCGGTCGTTATCCTCACCCCCTTGGTACGTGATATTGGCAAAGCCAGAAATAACCTGATTGCCGTTCCCGGCTACACGCATCGTGTAGCTTGCATACTCTTTATCCAGCCTGATCATGACGGAGTATCGCTCGCCGTTGTAAATGGGTATTTCGTGGGCTAATTGGGGCTCAATGTAATGTCCATCAACCTCATAGACATACATTGGATGCTCGTCGATCGATACGGCAAGCGCTTTTAGACCAGCGGCGCTGATGAAATTGAAGCTGGCCCATCTTGCCTCGGGGTTGACTGTGAAAGAGGACATTAGGCCTTCGCTGGGCGTGCATCCGGAGTTCAAGTTGCCAGGGAGCTTTTCGGGGTGATGCTCCCAGTTGCCTTGTAATACGGGCAATAATGGATCGCACCTGGGGTTGTTAGATACTCGTCAGGAGTATGGATTGTGCTAGGAACTTACCCTTTGTCGGTTAGCGATCCGTTGATAACTGCTTTGATCTGTGGCGGTTGTAGACCAGTTAATTCAGCTGGATCCTTGCAATAGACTGAGCCTCTGCCGTTGACGAGGACACTGTCTGAGCAGCTAGTACAGTTATTATCATTACTCTGTAGCAGACATGGGGTCCTTACAAAATGTCGTATCCTGATTCTTGCAAAGCTTGCATGTATGCATCAGAGGTCAAATGGTCCCAGTCGGAGAGTATGATGATCTCGGCATTTTCTTCGGCTTTCGTCATTGCCTCGATATCATCAGGGTTGTCGGAAATCATTGAGAATGGCGAGTCACGGTCGGAGGAGGGTCTGTTCACAGTGTCAGAAATACCTCAATGAAGGAGAAGCGGACTTACCGAATACGTATAGCACCATACAAACCATCCATAATCCTAGACCTGTCATGGGAATGGTACCAGTACGTGCCATAGGTAGTGGCCTGCCATTTATATTGGTAGGTTTGACCAGGAAGGATAGCCCATTGTGATAATCCAGACACCCCGTCCGACCAGGGTGTACCCTTTTGTCTGAACGAATAGAATCAGCCATGTAAAGATACATCGAGAGTAAATGAGCCTCACTCAATGCCATGAAAGTGAACAGATGTATTGAAAGGCATATGATTAGTTACATCGATCTTCTCAAATCAGCACTTGGACACTTCATAGGACGGATATGAACAAACCGTGACTTCATCCCCTTCATCGAGGATTAAGGATGGCCCAGGGAACTGATTATTGATGAAGATCATATCCCTTTCAACGCCATTGGGAGCTCCTCTTTGCCACGTGAGGTCCAAGGAGAATTGGACCTGCGCGGCGGAAATAAGGGAGACTAACTCGACTATCGAAAGGAGCCATGTAGCGCGCGCCATTTCTTCAAGGTCGGAAGAACAAAAACTTCGTTAAGAAAGTTCGAGTTGTTCGAGATCGGAGGCGTTATTAAGACCGCGTTTTCTTCCTACATACTTGCCAAGCAAGGTAAGTTGTTTACATTCCTGGACTACCGGATGGGTCGAGACCTTGATGAAGAGAACCCTCAAATACCTTGGCTTGGTACAGGGAACGCTCCTCGATTTGCTACTCGGTGAACTTTCGCATTCGCACATTCATTTGGTGTGTGGCACAGCGCTGGAAGGGATTCATTCCCGAGGAGTCCGATTTAGCCTCGTGAGCCAAGTACATTCAGAAGGAGAGGAGGGATCGGGGGATTCGATCTGGGCGGAAATAGAAGGCCATACACGAGGACTTGCAAAGAAGAACGCGAATGAAGTGAAGCTAGTATACGTAATTACACTCTACTGCAGAAAATGACATAGTAAGACAGCCAACAACACCAAACCCAGGGTATCAGATGCAAAACAAAAATAAAAGCTACAGAATGAATGCACCATGTTGCTCATCCGTCAAATTGCGCAAAAATCTCAAGCTCCGCTCCCTCTCACTCAAAACACACCTATCGTCCCCATCCAACTCATCCTCACGCACCCACTCATTCGGCAGATCGGTCAACCCGAAGGCACTGCCCCATTGACAACGCTCATACTGCATGAACCCGCCAAAGTGGGGATCTGTATTCGCAACCCAAATAGAACCGCCATCAGGCGCATAATCAGCGCCGCCGATCTCGCCAAAGAAATCATGTACCTGACGGCTCTGAAAGAGCTGGGCATCGATGATGGAAATGCGGTCTGCAGGCTCACAGCAGAGGAGAGTGCGGGGACCACCGCCGACCGGGGAGAAGCGGAGCGAGCGGTAGCCGGCGACGTCGGAGTCGATGGTCTCGAGGGGCCTCCAAGTGCGCGCATCCCAGATGATGAGGGTTTTGTCCTGGTTGCTGGTGACGATATGGCGCATGTCAGGCGACCAGGCGCAGGCGAAACCGAAATCGCGATGGCCGCGTAGTGGGTGCACGGGCCGGCCTGTGTCGGCTTCGATTACCCATGCTTCGGGGGAGTCGCCGATCACCACGCGGAGACGGCTGTCTGGGGATGTGGCGGTGCAGTTGATCGGGCGCGAGAGTCCTTGATCGGAGATAAAGACGTTGGTTTCACAATCTAGTACGCGCAAGTGTCTGTCGTTTGAGGCAAAGACGCAGATGGGCGAGGGGCCGGTGCGGCTGGGGATGATGTCAACGTGGTTGGTAATACCATCGTTGAAGTCGGGTGTAACGAGGCCCTTCGCGCCGGAGCCTTCTGCACTGGATGAGCGTAATGCGTATTCTCCGCAGAACCCGCCTGCCATGGTGAGGCCGTATGCTGATTTCATGCTGGAAATCTTGACCGCAGCTAGAAATCCTGACTCTGGAGATGGTCGGGTGAGGTCGATGAGACATCGGATATCATCAAGTTCAGGAGTCCACGAGTGGACTTTTGATCGACTGGCAAAATGAACCGTGTTGTAGGCAGGCACCGACATCAAATTCCGGAGCTGGAAGTGCTCGATGGAAGCCGTGTGCGCTGTGTACATGGATTTTTCGCGAAAGTAAGTCTCATCCGCAGGAAGTTGTTCTGCACCTTCAATGCGCGAGTAATCGAGGTTGTGATATGATGTATACCAAGTGTCGCGAAGGTGACGAGCAGTAGAGCGCTTCACTTTCAAGATCTCTCTCCACGGAATCTGTTGAAGATCATAGAAATTGCGCTTGTAGGTAGGTGGTCGTTGGGTATTCAATGCCGATTTCCAATTCATCATCTTTGAGAGTGAACGGATCTGCGAAGGAGATCTGCCTTCTGCGTGGAAGCCATCGCAAAAGAGATTGGTCTGGATCATCCAGCGTTGGATGAACTCATCAATTGTAAGGTTCCGCTCATAAGCTTTATCAGTTAGCATTATTCATGTGATCAGCCAAGTGCAAGTGCATCATACTGGTTGTGTGGACGACAGTCTCAGGATGTAGCGCAGCAGCTTCGAGCTGGTCCCCATCAAGTGGGAATTGGCCCGCCTCTGTGTCCCCAGGTGCCTGTGGAAGGCTCGAACTGGTAGCATTGTAGTTTACTGTAGTGTAGAACTCATCGAGGTTAACTTCATCCATAATCGGAGACCCGGCGCGGGGATATGGTGTATGTCGTTGATGAAAGAATTCTTCCTCGTCTGGGTAGAATTGAATCAAATCTTCCAGGTCGTCATCTGACATGATCGATGGCGAGAGATGGTTCTCCTCAAAAATGAGGTCATAATCGAGAACCATACCTCTCGACACGTCACCATCTCCGCTATAGTAATTACTTTCGATGGTCGCAATAGCCTGCCAAGGCGCGGTGCGCTCAATCAGTTGCTGCACGGAAGTATCCAGGTTCACGTCACTAACATCGCTACCAGTCCGAGACCGAGGGGAGAAGATCACTGGCTCGACAGCCATATTCTCTGGATCGGAATGTGCGGTGAAGTTCATTCTCCCGATATTTGAGAATAAATGGCTGTTACCATGGAAGGGCCGCGACGTAGACGGATCTGGGGGCATTGCACTGCCGGTCATTGCGTTGACCACTTCGGACATCAGCAAGGAGCCGCTCTCCTCGTTGACAGCATTTGGGTACTGCGCGACGGCGGCGAGGGCCGCAACTCCAACATTGTGCAAGCGTTGATCTTCCTCGGAAGCCATAACATTCCTAGTCGCAGGACGAAGCATGCGTGAACTCATGATATCCATGCTCATGGCGAAAGGGTCATCACGCAAGGCAGGCGACCCGCCCCTGGAGGAATCTGACGAGATACTATTCATAACCCCGGGATTAGCCGACGGTTTTGACGGTCCACATGACCCATGACGCCTCTGAGATAATCCGATCGAAAGGTAAATCAGAGATAAACAGCGTGTCCAAAGCTGTCACTCCTCATCACCCGTCATAGGGAATCGAAGTCCCGCCGGGGAAAAATGCCGGGTAAAGGAAGGGCGCACAGCCGGCAGGACCGACAGTTGAGAAGAAGATGCCAGCCACGAGGTAACCCGAGGAAAAAGAGCAAATCAAAAATGATTGGCAGTGGCAGTTACACGAGCCTATGAGGGTAGCCGGGGACTTTTGTTCCGTGAATATGGATGCGTGATCCCGGGTTGTGCAGTTGATCCGTCGGCTGACTCGCGCCCGAAGTTTTCCACGCAGCGTGGCGTGATACCGCAGCACTTTATAGTGTCCTAGCTGCGGGCCGAACAGCAATTTCCCCAGAGCACGGTTGGCGTCGGCGATGAGATCAGAGCGCAGAGGCGTTGGTGCTGATGAGGGGGAGGGGAGAATTAATTCCCGGGAGACGTCAGGAGAGAAAAGACTTTGGCTGGGCCGTCTAAACCCCAAATGGAAGATGGGACTGGAGCACAGGCAGGCCGTTTTGTGGGGCACCGTGTCGGCTCTGATGCTCGAGCGCAGCAACGCGTAGACCAACGAAGTGATCTAATTCTAGGATCAAAACGAGGCTGATAAGCGGGATGCAAGATGACGAAAGGGGGAGAAGTGGGGATGGAATGGCCAAGCCACCTTTAACCGTAAGTGGCAGTGTACTCTGTACGAAGTAGGCAGGGCGCAATCAAAGTTAAGGGCAACCTTAGAACCTGCTGGAGTAGGTAGTTGAAGCCCAGGAAAGAAAGAAGTAAAAAGAGAAGTCTAAATAGAAATAGATAAGTTAGGAACGTCGTCGACAGTTGGAGTTGGCGTTCGAAGCCCAATTTTCCCGTTTTCCCGACTTTAGTCAGCACGCATCTGCACCGATCAGGAAATCCAATCAAAGGGAAAAGGACACACTTTACATCTACAAACGCGAGTCAAGTCAGATTCCCTGTAGGACCGGGTAGCGCTATTCCTCGTATGTGACCATCGAGGTTCAGATAGACGTAGTATAACTACCTAATTCTATTCTCTTCGTTACAATGATCCTAAGTCGAATCTCACCGGTTACCACGCCGCTGACATCTAACAGACAAGACTATACTCCTCCTCTACCCCATTGTCATCCTCTCTAAGCTGCGCATACTTAAGCGACCAATGGACTAGCTGGACCTTTTCAGGGAGTTATCTCAAAAAGTCGATATAACCTTGGCATCTCGCAATCACTAGGGCATTCTGTCTGCTTCCAGAGCCCTAGCAGAGGGGAAGGCAGCCAACTTACAGGATGGAACTACGATTTAGCCCTTTTCTAACCGAAAGCGACAACGATCAAACCATCCACAAACTAGGGGACTAATCTGTTTTTATTGTTAAGTATAGTCTGTAGACGACCGACAGGAAACTTTCTCTGGTTCGTTAAAGCATGCGACATAGAGCCGCTGATTATTCACATAACACATAGTTGACTAGTCTGGGACGGCCTGCACCAGAAACAAGAGGAGCGAATCGTGCTGTCTGGCCATAGTCCACATACTCCCATAGTCCAGGGCGGCAATGAGATCGCTACTGCTCACACTGATGCGGTAGCTTAATCGGCTGAGACTAGACATTGATAGGCCCATGGGCCTCTTGGCGGCCCATAATACTAAGGTATATAATTACTGAATATTATGTAGTAATTTTTGGTTTTTTAAGTAGTAAAATTACAGACTAAAGGTAATTAAAATAAGATAGAAAAGTGATTCAGATAAGACAGAAAAGTAATATTTATATCGCTTCATAGTCATCTAACACCCTCGGACGCTTTCTCACCCGACCAGAGGTCCGAATCTAGCTTTCTGGCATCAAAGAGACCAAATCATCATTACTCTCATCTACATCAGACAAAACACGCATTAGTCTCTTACTAGCCTAAATAGAAGATAGCCTAGAAACCTCCTTATCTACCTTATCCTCCTTAGTATTACTAATCAGCTTAAAACCTTTTATTTCCTTAGAAGGTTTATCTAATTTACCTTCCTTATAGATAGGTAGAGCTCGGATGAAAGCTAGCTACTCATCTTCCATCTTAAACCTAGTTATACATTTATATATCATTAGGTCTTGGATAGTTAAAGAATTTAGACGACCCCTCCGATAATAACATATATCGCGGGCTAAATTAAATAGTCTTTCTATACCGGCACTAGTAGTAGGGATAGAGAAGATATCCTATGCTATACGTACTAAGGTAGGAAACTTAGCCTTATGCTCTTTCCAGAACTAACGAGGGCTAGTTAGGACCAAACCTAATAGTGAAACTAAAGAGATTAGACCAAAAGACTAGAAGTAAGAGCAAAGGGTAGATAGAAGTAAGAGCAAAGGGCAGACAGAAATAAGAGAAAAGGGTAGACAGAAATAAGAGAAAAATAAGAATAGAAGCTTACCTCCTTATAGAAATCTCGTTAATTCATCCTGATCCTAGGTAGATTGAGGGTTTCGTCTAATTATTTGATCAAACTTAGTTTGGGTAGAGGCCTAGGGTTTCGAAATTATATAACCCTCTATTTGATATAGTTTTATCCGGGCTTTAAAGGATCTTAGATATAAAGAAGCATAGTCTTTATTCTTCTAATATAGGCCAAAAAAGAACTATAATTTATGCTTAGGGGCAATAATTATGCTATACGCATAGATATCACTAAGTACTAGATTATCTATTTTTGTAACGTATTCGGTAAGCGAGTAACGTATGTAAGCGAGTGACGCACCCAACCTAAAACGCGTCTATAAAAAACCACTTAACCAATTCAACGACCTACTATGCCACTAATTCGCTCCTAAACCCCTCAAAACCGAATATATCAAGAGGGTAGGGTCTTATTAGCTATATTAGCTATAAAGAATCAAGAAATTACCGCTATTCGTAAAGTAGCGCGTCGATTTAAAGTCCCCGAACCTACCTTACGCCGCCGCCTCCGAGGCGTCTCTTATCGCGCGTCTTTACGCGCAACTAGCTATAAATTGACCGAATTTGAAGAAGAAACGATTCGGAGATAGATTATCTTACTTAATAAACGTAGAGTAGCCCCTCGGCCTACTACCGTACGAGAAACTACGAATCTTCTTCTTAAAGCCTACGGAACTACCCCGGTTTAGACGGTCGGGGAAAAATAGGTTTACAACTTTATGAAAAGATATTCCGAACTATTAAGCCGATTCTCGAGACGCTATAATTACGAACGTACGAAATACGAAGACCTAAAAGTTATTAAGGAATAGTT